>Ga0209173_100040_pt1 | contig 219261 bp, 178 predicted proteins | sample SynthPrep_16_END_FD_187206 | JGI IMG/M metagenome (GOLD analysis project Ga0209173, IMG submission 187206) | Synthetic microbial communities from Ohio, USA - SynthPrep_16_END_DS12_MetaG (SPAdes) (version 2) | ecosystem: Engineered > Bioreactor > Aerobic > Activated sludge | place: USA: Ohio...
TGTGGGAGCGGGCTTGCTCGCGATAGCGGCGGGTCAGTTAATGCAACTCTGACTGACACACCGTCATCGCGAGCAAGCCCGCTCCCACATTTGATCTTCGTTGCTTTGAGCATTGCGTTCACTTAACTGAACGGCATTAGGGCTTGCCCGCGATAGCGATGGGTCAGTCAAATATCTATCAACTGACCCTCCGCTATCGCGGGCAAGCCCGCTCCCACATAACCGTTTGTCTTCTATATAGCTCCACAACACTGAATTTCTTGCTATAAACGCACTCCGATAACCGCCTATCGAGCCCGTCCTGGTGCCTTTTGGGGAAATGTCGGACAAATTGCCTGTCATTTCAGTTGCTGCGCCCTCAAGTCAGCCGTAGACTGCCGCCCCTCGTAAATTGAGTGCCGGGTGGCGCTTGGAATGGACGGCGTCTTTCCCCGACCTGCAGAGGTTGGCCGGAACGCTCCCTTATTCGCCTTAATGCACGTATTTTTTATAGAGAAATCAATGACAAAGGAAAAGTTGCTGGCCATGCCGGCGGATGACTACATGAATGCCGAGCAGCACGCTTTTTTCGAGCAGTTGTTGCAAGACATGAAAGTCGAGCACCACGAGCGCATTGAGCAGAACCGCATCGCCATTGAAAGCCTGGACACCCCGGCTGACCCGGCTGACGCTGCTTCGGTAGAAGAAGAGCGCACCTGGCTGGTCAACGCCATCGACCGCGACCAGCGCATGCTGCCGCAACTTGAACAGGCCTTGGGCCGTATCAAGGAAGATTCCTTTGGCTGGTGTGACGACAGCGGCGAGCCGATCGGCCTCAAGCGCCTGCTGATCAGCCCGACCACCAAATACTGCATCGAAGCGCAAGAGCGCCACGAGCAAATCGACAAGCATCAGCGCCAGGCCTGATCTGTTTGAAGGTGTAGGGGCCGGCTTGGCTCCTACAACGCTCCCCCCGTGCTATCCCCCGTCTATTGACCTGCTGCATGCCCTAACACCAAAGGCCCATGGATAATGGCTAATTAGTGGCGTTTAATGCAGGCACAATAATGACAAGCAGTGGGGTGACAAGCATGGCTGGGGATGGATCTCTGATGGGCGCCGCCGTGGCGCCGCACGCGGTGAGCCGCCAACTGCCGGGCTGGGTGACACCGCTGCTGCAAAGCATGGTCCTGGTGCTGATACTGTCGGGCCTGGCGTTCGCCGACCTGTCGATTTACCTCTGCCTGCCCGTGGTCCTGTTGCTGATCTGGCTGCCGTTTCTGAAAAAACCGGCCCGCAGCCCCGCGCCTGATGTGGCCGAGGAGGCCATGGGCGCGTTGACCCGCGACCTGTCCTACACCACCAGCCATAATGCGCTGTCAGCCGCTGGCGTGGCCTATTCGGTCAAGCAACTGGCGGCCCGCCTGCAATCGCAATTGGGCGCGGCCCAGCAAATTGTCAGCAGCGCCGAAGTGATGATTGGCACCGAGCAACTCACCTCCCAGCTCAGCCGCGAGGCCTTGGGGGCGGCGGGCCAGGCCCACCAGCGCAGCACCGAGGGGCGGGCGGTGCTGGGGGAATCCATCAGCCGCATGCATCAACTCAGCCAGCGCGCCAGCGACAGCCGCCAATTGATCGAAGCCCTGAGCCAGCGCAGCGAAGAAATCCAGCGCGTGACCCTGGTGATTCAGTCAATTGCCAGCCAGACCAATCTACTGGCTTTGAATGCCGCCATTGAAGCGGCCCGTGCTGGCGAGCATGGGCGCGGTTTCGCCGTGGTGGCCGATGAAGTGCGCGGCCTGGCGGGCCGTACGGCGACCGCCACCGATGAAGTGGGGGTGATGGTGGCGGATATCCAGCAGCGCACCGCCCAGGTGGTGGAGCAAATCCGCCAACTGTCCGTGGATTTGCAGGCCGGCGTCGAACAGGTGGAACACGCCGGCGAGCAACTGGAGAGCATTGCCACGTTGGCGGCGGGTGTGGAGGGCCAGGTCGGCGCGATTGCCCAGGGCACCGAGACCAATCGGATGCAACTCGACAGCCTGTTCCATGCCGTGGAGCAGATGCGCAGCGACTTGACCGTCAGCGACCAGCAGACCCAGCAGTTGGCCGAGGCCGCCGTGCAAATGCAAGGCCAGGCCGAAACCATCAGCGAGCGCCTGGCCGAGGTCGGCCTGGACGATTATCACCAACGTATCTACGACCTGGCCCGCGAAGGCGCCAGCCGGATCGCCACGCAGTTCGAGGCGGATATCCAACAGAACCGCATCAGCCTCGATGACCTGTTCAATCGCAGCTACACACCGATCCCCAACACCCAGCCGAGCAAGTACCACAGCCGTTTCGACGGCTACACCGATCAAGTCTTGCCGGCTATCCAGGAGGCCTTGCTGCCCCGTCACGAAGGCCTGGTGTTTGCGATTGCCTGCACGCCACAGGGCTATGTGCCGACGCACAACAAGGCGTTTTCCCAGGCACTGACCGGGGATACCCAGGTGGACGCCGTGAACAATCGCACCAAGCGCAAGTTTGAAGACCGCACCGGGATTCGTTGCGGGAGCCACCAGCAGGCGGTGTTGCTGCAAACCTATACCCGGGATACCGGAGAGCTGATGCACGATCTGTCGGTGCCGATCATGGTCAGCGGCCGGCACTGGGGTGGTTTGCGCCTGGGCTATAAGCCTCAAGGGCAGGGCGCGGCGCGGTAGGCCCTGGCACCGATTGTTGCGTGTTATGCAAGGAAGCTTCTGCGCCGATAGCTTTTTCCGGCGTCGGGAACCGCTTAAGATGCGGCATATTGTTAGCTGGCTAACTAATTCTGCGGAGAACGTCCATGCAAAGCAAAGTCGATGTGGCGGTGATGATTGGCAGTGGTGTGCCACAGACCCTGCGTGCGCAGGGGCTGAGGGCCTGCTGGGTGGTGCTGCTCAACGGTGAACAGCGTGGCACGGCCTTCGCCAGTCGCGACGAAGCCCAGGAATGCCGCGCCGCCTGGCAGGCCCTGTTGGACCTGGAGCAATCAGACCGCCTGCATTGAGTGTGCGAGACTCAATTGAGCATGGCGCGAAGCAGGGTTTCCAACTCTTTTGCCAAGGCGCAGGCTTTGTTGTGGTCGCTGCGAAAGCCTTTGATCCGGCCGCTGGGCACTTCCAGGATATGGAAAAAATTCCTGCCCGCCGGCACAACCCGATACCGGGCGAAATCCGGGCACACGTTATTGGCATACACGCTGTAGAATACCGCGTCATCCTTGCGTGATAAGCCGCTGGGAGTCAGTGTCGGTTGGCGTTGAAGTCGTTGCATGACCAGCTCCTGTCGATCGGTTGACCTGCTTGCAGCATTTCGGGTGGTTTTAAGTCGGGTTGCTGTTCTAATATTGTTGTCGGCAGCTCACGTTCGGTTCCATCCAACGTTTTTCCTTTGTTTTTGGCTGTCGGAAAACTAACCTTTCAAATGGGTTATTCTCTGAAGTGGGTCGTCCAGTATTCTCTGGCCGATAAACCTGTGATTTCCTGCACTGCCTGACGACCTTGTACAAGGACCGTCAGGCCCGGCTGTACAAGCGTGGCGGGGATCAACTTCAGTTTTTCAGTGTGTCGTGCCGTATTGGCCTTTTTTGTGCTGCCCGCCTGGGCGGTCAGCGCTTTTTTAGATGTGGGGGCGTTTCCTTGGCAGTCAGTAATCTGGATATGCACGCATTGTTCGTGCTGGGTGATTTGCGCGCGAAGTTGGTTAAACAGTTCCAGTCGCGGTTTGTTTACATCACGGAACAAACCCCGGAAGGTATTTACATTGCTGAAATCGATACCGAAACAGCGTTGGTGGTAGATGACAAGCCGCGCCTGGAACTCAAGGTCGGCGATCATTTTCGTGCGGCAGTCCTGCCCAGTCGTGAAGGTGGCAAGTTTGAACTGAAGTTCCGCGACATCAAGTTGACCGTCTATGGCCTGGGCGACTATGCGTTTGTTTCCACGGCGCAAGGCGAAGGCATTGTGTTCAAGGAGGGTCACAACGTGATGCTGGTGTTTGCCGCCAATGAACAATTGCAGGAAGGCTTGAGCAAAACCCTCAAGGCCGTGACCGGCAAGGCCGCCAAGTGGCGCAAGGGCGAACTGGTGACTTTCAAGGCCAGCGAGTAATAAGTACGCGCACCGGCAATCGGTTGAACCTCTACTACAGTTGGATGGACTTAATTATTAAGGGCTTTCGCATGACAGCAAAGCCATCCGCCATCGAGGTTCAAAGGCATGCAAGCAATTCGAGCGCTGTTGGCAGCGGCCCTTACCACCCTGGGCTTGTCGATGGCGGCCGCACCGGTAACGGCAGCCCAGGCGCCCATTCACTTTGCCGACCTCAATTGGGAAAGTGGCAGCCTGATCACCGAAGTTCTGCGGTTTATCGTCGAAAAGGGCTACGACCTGCCCACTGACACCTTGCCCGGTACGACCATCACCCTGGAAACCGCCCTGGCCAAAAATGATATCCAGGTGATTGGCGAGGAGTGGGCTGGACGCAGCCCGGTGTGGGTTAAGGCTGAAGCGGAAGGCAAGGTGGTCGGCCTGGGTGATACCGTCAAGGGCGCGACCGAAGGCTGGTGGGTGCCGGAATACGTGATCAAGGGCGACCCGGCCAAGGGCATCGCGCCACTGGCCCCTGAGCTGCGCAGCGTCAAGGACCTGGTGCGCTACAAGGACGTGTTCAAGGACCCGGAAGCCCCTGGCAAGGGGCGGTTCCTTAACAGCCCTATCGGCTGGACCTCGGAAGTGGTGAATAAGCAGAAACTCAAGGCCTATGGCCTGGATGACAGCTACGTCAACTTTCGCAGCGGTTCTGGCGCGGCGCTGGATGCCGAGATTGCCTCGTCGATCCGCCGTGGCAAGCCGATCCTGTTCTACTACTGGTCGCCGACCCCACTGATGGGGCGCTACAAACTGGTCCAGTTGGAAGAGCCGGCGTTCGACGCCGAGGCCTGGAAGACCCTGACCGATGCCGACAACCCCAACCCCAAGCCCACACGTTCGTTGGCATCCAAGCTGAGTATTGGTGTTTCCACGCCGTTCCAGCAGCAGTATCCGCAGATTGCGCAGTTCTTTGAGAAGGTCGACTTTCCAATTGGCCCACTCAATCAAGCCCTGGCGGCCATGAGCGAGAAACACACCCCGCCCCGGGAAGTGGCGCAGGCGTTTCTCAAGGCGCACCCGCAGGTGTGGAAGGCCTGGTTGACGGAGGATGTGGCCGCAAAGGTCGAAGCCAGCCTCAAATAACCGTTCATATGAAGATCAAACTGTGGGAGCGGGCTCCCACAGTTTTAATTGCACTCCAGCCTTAGAACTTGGTCTGCACCGACAATTCAAAGGTCCGCGGCGACCCCAGGTAATACGCCGGCGACACCTGGACAAACTGCGCATACACCTCATTGGTCAGGTTGCGCACCCGGCCGGTCACCGAGGTGTGTTGATCGACCTTGTAGGTCAGGAACGTGCCAAACAGCGTATACGCCGGCACGGTCAGGGTATTGGCATTGTCGGCATACACCTGCGCCACGTACCGCGCATCCACGCCACCCTGCCAGGCGGGGGTGATGTCATAGGTCAGCCATAGGTTACCCACGCGCTTGGGCACGTTGGTTGGGGTATTGCCCTTGCGCGACACCACCGCGCCGCTGGCGATTTTCTCGTTGAAGTCATCGTATTGCGCATCGACCCAGGCGAAATTGCCCTCAGCCAACAGCTTGGGGGTGATGCGCAATGAACTGGCCAGCTCGATGCCCTTGGACGACTGCGCGCCCACCGCAATACTGCGGGTGCTGTCCAGTGGGTCGGTCACGGCAAAATCCTTGCGCTCGATCTTGTAGGCGGCCACGGTGGCGGAACCACGACCGTCCAGGTAATCGAACTTGCTGCCCACTTCCCATTGCTTGCCGGTGGACACATCAAACACCTGGGTCGTGCTGGTGGGCTGTTCGGCCGCAGTGCTGTATTGCACATAGACATTGGCCGACGGGATGAACTGGTAGGTCAGGCCCACACGCCCGGTCACCGGCTCCCAGCGGTTCTTGACGTTATCCTGGTTGCCCTGATGGCTGGTCACGTCCAGGTCGATGGCGTCATAGCGCAGGCCGCTGAGCAGCGACAGCTTGTCGGTCAGGCCCAGGCGGTTTTCGACAAACAGCGCCTTGGTCGTCACTTCGTTGGTCTTGTCCTTGATAAAACCGGGGCGCATGCCGGGTATGTCGTAGAAATGCCCTGGGTCGTAGTTGTTCGGGTCCACCACGCTATTGCCGGGCTCTCTCAGCGGGCTGTTGGTGGTGCTGTTGACCTTGTATTCAAAACCGCCGGACCAGGTGGTGGCCAGGCCGAACAGGCGTGTGTCATGGCGCAGCTCGAACTGGTTGCCGTTCTGCTTGCCCTGATGGCGCACCTGGTAGGCCGTCGAACGGTTTACCACGCTGTTGTCGGCGCTGTACTGGTAGGTCTCCAGGTTGCGGTAGTCGCGCTGGCTGTCCAGGTGGTAGAGGGTGTTGCGCAGGGTGGTGCTGTCGTTGATCCGGTAGTCGATGATCGAGCGGGCCCAGATCGTGCGTTGTTCGTAGCGGCCATCGGCGACGTTGTAGTTGTTGAAGCGGTTGTGCTTGTCGATCTTCAGTTCGCCGGCCTTGGGGTTGAGCACCGGGGTGCCCCAGTACGGGCTGTCCTCGTGTTCGTCCTGGTACTCCAGGGCCAGGGTGTGGGATAGGTTGGGGGTAAGGTCGCTGAGCAGGGAAAACGCCACGCTCCAGGCATCCCGTTGCTGGCGGTCGATATAGGTGTGGTTGGTGTTACGGCTGACATCCAGGCGCGCATAGTGCTGGACCTCGGCGCCGGGCTCGGTCAGGGCGTGGTTGAGGCCCAGGGCGATGCCGGTGGTGTCGTAGCTGCCATAGTTGATCTGGCCTTCGACGGCCCGTTCCTCGCGGGTGGCCAGCTTGGTCACGTAGTTCAGCGAGCCGCCCACGGAGCCGGCGCCGTTGATCAGCGAGGAGGGGCCGCCCACCAGCTCCACCCGGTCATAAATCCAGGCATCCACCGGCCGTGCCAGGCCGCCGGCGACGTTGATGCCGTTGAACATCTGGGTGATCTGGCTGCTGGTAAAGCCCCGATAGGAGACAAACCCGCCAAACCCCGGCGGCGCACTGGCGTTGACCCCCGGCAGGGTATTGGCGGCGTCCTGGAAGGTCTTGGCGCCTCGGCGCTCGATATCATTGCGCTTGGCAATGCTGATCGAGGCCGGGGTTTCCCGCACGCTCAAGCCCAGGCGCGAGGCCATGCCGCTGGATTGGTCCAGGGCCAGGCCCGGCTCGTTGCTGGCGGTGCCGTCGATGGTGGTGGGCGCCAGCTCAAGGGCCCAGGCGCTGAACGGCAGGCAGCCGTACAGGCCCGCCAGTAGAGGTAAGTGTTTCATCGGTACATCCTGAAAATCGTGGCTTGGAAGCAACGCACAGCCCTGCGCGCTTCCCGGGGGAAACAGCGCGGTGTGCGGATCAAAAAGCGCAGGTATCAGGCGTAGGCGGGCGGGGCGCGCGGATTAGCCGCAGGCCAGGTAACGCGGGTGGGAATGTCAGCGGTGACCACCACCGCCGGAGGCGGGGCGTGAGGCTGGGGCAGGACCGCGACGTTAAGGCTGGAGTTGAGCGCCGGGCCCATGCCCCCGGTGGAACACAGCGGGCAACCGAAGGCCTTGGACAGCGTGGGCAGCGACTCATCGCCCGTGTTTACGGGGGCTGGCGCCTGAGTGCGCGGGTCTACGGTACAGAACTGGCCGCCAATGCCGTTGAGCTGCATGCCGACCATTTGCCCATGCCCAATACTGCAGGCGAACACGTTGAACAGGACGCAGCCATAGAGCATCCAGGCAATCAACGAGCGGTCGGCGCGGGTGAGTTTCATGGGTTGGCACTTTATCACCAGACGACTAAATGCCTGCAAAAAATCTGAAAAGGACTATCCTCTTTCGGACTTTTTAAAGGGTATCCAGCCATGAGCTTTGTGATTGCGAGGTGGGTCGTCGGGGTATTTGCATTGATCAGCATGGTCCATGTGTACTGGGCCGCAGGCGGCAAGCTAGGCAGCACGGCGGCGATCCCGCAACTGCCCGGCGAGTTCGCCAGCGGGCCACGCCCGGCGTTCAAGCCATCGGCCCTGGGCACGTTCCTGGTGGCGCTGGGGCTGGTGCTGATCGCCTTGTTGGTGTGCCTGCGGGCGGGGCTGTTTTTCCAGGCGGTGGGGCATCAGGCCCTGCAGTGGGGGATCAGCGCGATTGCCTTGATCATGTTTGCACGGGCGATTGGGGATTCGGAACTGGTGGGGTTCTTCAAGACCGTCGGCGGGTCGCGGTTTGCGCGGCTGGATACGTTTTTCTATTCGCCGCTGTGTCTGGTGTTGGGCACGGGGTTGTTGGTTGTTGCCTGGGCCTGACAGGCGGTATGCAGGGCCAAATGTGGGAGCGGGCTTGCTCGCGATTGCGGTGTATCAGTCAAGTATTTATCAACTGACCCACCGCAATCGCGAGCAAGCCCGCTCCCACATGTTTTACCGCATATATTCAGAGGGATCAGCTACCACTCTCGGTGCGACGGCTACTGACCTCCGCCGGCACATCCTCTCCCGCCATGCGCTTGCGAAACAGCGACGTGCGCGCCAGCAACAGGGTGGTCACTGGCACGGTGATCGACAGCAAAATCGGGATCAACCAGCCATGCAGCACCGGCCCGGACTTGAGTGTGGAGAAGTAGATAATCGACGCCAGCGCCACGCACCAGGCGCCGAGGGTCGAGGCCAGCGCCGGAGGGTGCATGCGCTGGAAAAAGTCCTTCATCCGCAACAGGCCAAGCGCGCCAATCAGCGCAAACAGGCTGCTGAGCAGCAGCAGGATCGCCACGAGCACTTCCACCCACAGTGGCAGTTCACTGATATTGATCATTCGATCACCTCCCCACGCAGCAGGAATTTGGCCAAGGCAAACGAGCCGACAAAGCCGAACAGCGCAATCAGCAGGGCTGCTTCGAAGTAGGTATCACTGGCATAGCGAATGCCCAGCACCAGCATCATCAGCATCGCCAGGATATACAGGTAATCCAGGGCCAGGACCCGGTCCTGGGCCGAGGGCCCTTTGAACAGGCGTATCAGGGTCAGGACCATGGCCAGGGAAAACAGGAACAGGCTGCACAGGATCGCATTGGCGAGCAGGGCACTCATTCAAAGATCTCCATCAGGGGCCGTTCATAGGCCTGCTTGAAGTGCTCGATAAACTGCGCGTCGTCATCCAGGTCGAACACGTGCAGCAACAGGATGCTGCGGTCCAGGGCCAGTTCCGACCAGATGGTGCCGGGAACCACCGTGGTAATCATCGACAGTGCCGCCAGGCCGTTGGCGTCGCGCAGGTCCAGGGGGATCTTGACGAAGCGCGAGCGCGGTGGGCGCGAGCCGCAGGTCAATACGCCCCACGCCACCAGCAGGTTGGAGACGATCACGTCACGGCCGACCAGGAAAAACAGGCGCAGGATCACCCCGGGCCGGCGAATGCGGATCGGCAGCGGGCGCAGCGGCGCCATCATCAGCGGCGCGAGAACGCCGAGGATCGCCCCCAGCAGCAGGTTGCCGGGGCTGAGCGACAGGTTCAGCACCAGCCACAGCCCCCACAGGGCCAGCGACAACCACGGGGCAGGGAACAGGCGCTTCATGGCTTCACCTCCACGGCGGCGGCCTGGACTTGCGGGCCAGGCACCGGGCGCGTGGCCATGACGGCCATGACGTAATGCTCGGGGTTGTTCAGGCTGGCGGCGGTGTCCTGGGTGTAACGCATGAGCGTTTCGGCCTTGAATGTCAGGCCAACCGCCAGGCCGAGCAAGATGAAGATCGGCACGCACTCAAGGCGTCGCAGCAGTGGCGAAGGCCGTTCTTCCGGGGTCCAGAAGCGCTGGATGCCCAGGCGCGCAAAGGCGATCAGCGAGGCCAGGCCCGAGAAGATCAACAGGGCGAACAGGCCCCAGGCGGCCGGACGGATCGGCTCAGCCACGGCATGGCCCAGGCCCAGGGGGTTGACCAGCGCACTGAGCAGGCTGAGCTTGCCGATAAACCCCGACAGCGGTGGCATGCCGATGATCAGCAGGGCGCAGGCAATAAAGCTCAGGCCGAGGAAGGCCATGGTCCACGGGATGACCTGGCCGACCACGGCCTTTTGCTCATCGTCGAGGTTGGTGCCCTTGGGCGGATGCAGGGATTCTACCGGCCGTGGCAATATTTCGATTTCATCGTCCAGGGGCAGCTCATTGGCCGAGCGTGAGCGTTCGATCAGTTCGGCCAGCAGGAACAGCGCGCTCAAGGCCAGGGTCGAGCTGACCAGGTAAAACAGCGCACCGGCGGTCAGGCTGGGCTGGGCAAAGCCCACTGCCGCCAGCAGGATGCCGGCCGAGACCAGGATGCTCAGGCTGGCCATGCGCTCCAGGCGTTGGGCGGCGAGCATGGCCAGGGCGGCGCAGAGAATGGTGGCCATGCCGCCGTACACCAGCCAATCACCGGCAAACAGCGCCGAGGCACCGGCCTGCCCGGAAAACAGCAGGGTCCACAGGCGCAACACGGTGTACACGCCGACCTTGGTCATAATCGCAAACAGTGCCGCCACCGGCGCACTGGCCGAGGAGTAGGCCGGCGCCAGCCAGAAGTTCAACGGCCACATCCCGGCCTTGGCCAGGAAGGCCGTGGCGAGGATCGCCGCACCGGCATGCAGCAGGCCGCGGTCGGCTGGCGGCACCAGCGGGATCTTCAGCGCCAGGTCAGCGAAGTTCAGGGTGCCGGTGACCCCATAGATCAGCGCCGCGCCAATCAGAAACAGCGATGAAGCCAGCAGGTTGATCGAGATGTAATGCAGCCCCGCCGACACCCGCGCCCGCCCCGAGCCGTGCAGCATCAGGCCGTAGGACGCGGCCAGCAGCACCTCGAAGAACACGAACAGGTTGAACAGGTCGGCGGTGAGAAAGGCGCCGTAGAGGCCCATCAACTGGATCTGGAACAGCGCATGGAAGCTGGTGCCGGCACGGTCCCAGCGGGCCATGGCGAACAACAGGGCGCTGACGCCGATGATCCCGGTGAGCACCAGCATCAGCGCCGACAGCTGATCCACCACCAGCACGATGCCGAACGGCGCCTGCCAGTTGCCCGGCAGGTACACGCCGATGGAAGCGGGGCCGCCTTTTTGTGTCCAGTACAGCATCAACATCGCGATGCCCAGGCCGGTCATGCTCGACAGCAGGTTGATCTTGGCCTTGAGCGGGCGGTGTTTCTCGCCCAGCATCAGCATCAGCGCGGCGGTCAGCAATGGCAGCAGGATCGGCGCGATGATCAGTTGGTTCATCCAGCTCATTGCTTGGGCTCCCGGCCGTCCACATGGTCAGTGCCGGTCAGGCCCCGGGACGCCAGCAGCACCACCAGGAACAGCGCAGTCATGGCGAAGCTGATCACAATTGCCGTCAGCACCAGGGCCTGGGGCAGGGGATCGGTGTAATTGAGCAGGTCCTGGGGCACGCCATCCTTGATGATCGGCTCCTTGCCGATAAACAGGCTGCCCATGCTGAAGATGAACAGGTTGACCCCATAGGACAACAGGCACAGGCCCATCACCACCTGGAACGTCCGTGGCCGCAGCACCAGCCAGACGCCGGAGGCCGCCAGGACCCCAATGGCAATTGCGATGACTTCTTCCATCAGGCGGCAGCTCCTTGTGGGGTGGCGGCGGCTTTCGCCTGGTTGCCGGGTTTATGGGCCCGTACCGATTGGTGGCCCAGGGCGGTGAGCATCAGCAGGGTCGAGCCGACCACCATGGCGTACACGCCCACGTCGAAGAACAGGGCGCTGGCGATATGGATATCGCCCAGCACCGGCAAGCTGAAGTGCAGGGTACTGCTGGTGAGGAACGGGTAGCCGAAGAACATGGCGCCAAGCCCGGTCAAGGTGGCCGACAGCAGGCCAAAACCCATCCAGCGCAGCGGCCGCAGGTTCATCTGCGCCTCGACCCACTGGGTCCCGGCGACCATGTATTGCAGGATAAACGCCACCGACATCACCAGCCCTGCGACAAACCCGCCGCCCGGCTGGTTGTGGCCGCGCATGAACAGGTAGAACGACACCACCAGGGCAATCGGCAGCAGCAGGCGCACCAGCACCGCCGGCACCATCATAAAGCCCAGGGCGGTGTCGCTGGCCTGGCGTGGGTTGACCAGGTCGGTGTCCACGTCCGGTGCCAACAGCCGTTGTTGCGCGGGCAGTTGCTCGCTCTCCTTGGGCGGGCGGAAACGGCGCAGCAGCGCATAGACGGTCAAGGCCACCGCGCCGAGCACGGTGATCTCGCCCAGGGTATCGAAGCCCCGGAAGTCCACGAGCATCACATTCACCACATTGCTGCCGCCGCCTTCAGGCAGGGCGCGGCTGAGGTAGAACGAGGAAATATCGTTGGGGGTCTGGCGCGTCAGCATGGAATAGGAAAACAGCGCCATGCCGCCACCGACCACGGTCGAGAGCAGCAAGTCGCGCAAGCGGCGAATGCGCGCCTTGCGCAACGAACTCGGCAGCGGCGAGACCTCTTCGATCCGCCGTGGCAGCCAGCGCAGGCCCAGCAGAATCAAGACGGTGGTCACCACCTCGACCACCAGTTGCGTCAACGCCAGGTCTGGCGCGGAGAACCACACAAAGGTCACGCAGGTCATCAAGCCGCAGACGCTGACCATGGTCAGGGCCGCCAGCCGGTGATACTTGGCTTGCCAGGCGGCGCCCAGGGCACAGGCAATCGCCAGCAGCCACAGGGTCACGAACACAATGGAGCCCGGAATCTTCGGGCGGTCGCCCCAGCTCAGGCTGCTGCCCAGCATCGGGATCATCCCGACGACCACCGCCGCCAGCACCAGCAGGAACAACTGGGTCTGCAGGCGCTTGGTGCTGATGTATTTTTCGAGCCGGCGCACACTGCGCATCATCACCACCAGGCAGCGCTCGAACATACGCTTGCCATTGAAGTAGCTGATGATCGGCGGGTACTTGAAGCGCCCGCGCTTGAGTTGCTTGCGCAGCAGCAGGTACAGGACCACGCCGCCGGTCATGGCCACCAGGCTCATGATCATCGGCGCGTTCCAGCCGTGCCAGATCGCCAGGCTGTACTCGGGCAACACCCCGCCGACCACCGGCAGGGCGGCGGCGGCAAGGATCGAGCCGACCACCTGGGCCGGGAAGATCCCCACCAGCAGGCAGGTAAATACCAGCAGCTCCACCGGCGCGCGCATCCAGCGTGGCGGTTCGTGGGGCGTGTGCGGCAGGTCGGTGGCGGCCGGGCCGAAGAACACATCCACGGTGAAGCGCAAGGCGTAGGCCACGCTGAAGGTGCCGGCGATGGTCGCGATCACCGGCAGGGCGATTTCCACCCATTGGGTCGAGGAGATAAACACGGTTTCGGCGAAGAACATCTCTTTGGACAGGAAACCGTTGAGCAACGGCACCCCGGCCATGGAGGCGCTGGCGACCATGGCCAGGGTCGCGGTAAACGGGATCAGGCGCACCAGGCCGCTGAGCTTGCGGATATCGCGGGTGCCGCTTTCGTGGTCGATGATGCCCGCGGCCATGAACAGCGAGGCCTTGAACGTGGCGTGGTTGAGGATATGGAACACGGCCGCGACGGCGGCCAGCGGGCTGTTGAGGCCCAGCAGCAGGGTGATCAGGCCCAGGTGGCTGATGGTGGAGTAGGCCAGCAGGCCCTTGAGGTCGTTCTGGAACATGGCGCAATACGCGCCGAGCAACAGGGTCAGGGCGCCGGCACCGCCGACCATCCAGAACCATTCTTCGCTGCCCGACAACGAAGGCCACAGGCGGGCCAGCAGGAACACGCCGGCCTTCACCATCGTGGCCGAGTGCAGGTAGGCCGACACGGGAGTCGGTGCGGCCATGGCGTGGGGGAGCCAGAAGTGGAAGGGGAATTGCGCGCTTTTGCTCAGGGCGCCGATCAGGATCAGCGTCAGCAGGAGGGGGTAGAGGGTGTGGGCACGGATCTGGTCACCGGCGGCAAGCACCTGGTCCAGGTCGTAACTGCCGACGACATGGCCGAGCAGCATGACCCCCGCCAGCAGGCATAAACCGCCCGCACCGGTGACCATCAGCGCCATATAGGCCCCCCGGCGCGCATCGGAGCGGTGGTGCCAGTAGCCGATCAACAGGAACGAGAACAGGCTGGTCAGTTCCCAGAAAAACACGATCTGGATCAGGTTGCCGGAGATCACCAGCCCGAGCATCGCGCCCATGAACGCCAAAAAAAACGCGAAAAAACGCGGCACCGGGTCATCCGGCGACATGTAATAGCGGGCGTACAAAGACACCAGGCTACCGATGCCCAAGACCAGCATCGAGAACAGCCAGGCAAAGCCATCCATGCGCAACACGAAATCCAGGCCCAGGCTGGGCAACCAGGAGAATTCTTCGCGGATCACGCCACCGTTGGCGATCTGGGGGTAGAGCAGGGCGACTTGGACGGTACCGACCAGGGCCACAAGGCCGGCCAGCAGGGATTCAGTATTACGTGCGTTGTGCGGCAGCAAGGCCGCCAGACAGCTGCCGATGAAAGGCAGAAGCAGTAGAACTATCAGAGACATAGGCTTCTAATCTGCGGTGGTTTGGGATGCATCATACGTGCCGGAATACGGATTACCAAACGGCAAGCTGTGGCAGAATCCTACAAGATGGATCGAAAACGCCTATCTGTCTCCTGTTGAAGCGAGCTTGGGCTTCTGTTGGCGCGTTTTCATCTCACTGACAATCACCGCCGCCACAATCAACACCGCCCCGAGCATGGCCATCGGCGGGAAGCGCTCACCGGCAATCCGCCCGATCACCCCGGCCCATACCGGCTCACCGGCATAGATCAGGGTGGCGCGGGTCGGCGAGACGCTTTTCTGCGCCCAGTTCATCGCCAGTTGGATCACCGCGCTGGTCAGGCCCAGGCCTACGGCGCTGAACAGCAACACCCAGGAAAACCCCGGCAAGGCCTCGCCGGTGGGCACCACCAGCAGGAACGACAGCAACGAGGCCGTGGCCAGTTGCACCACGGTCACCCGACGCACATCCACCTGGCCGGCATAGGCGCTGATCAGGATGATTTCGGCGGCAATTGCGATGGCGCCGATCAAGGTGGCGATCTCACCGGGGCTGAAATTCAGCGAGGCGCCGGCCGGGCCGGTCAGCAACAGCAAACCGGCAAACGCCAGCATGATGCCAAGGCTCGGCATCAACCCCGGGCGCCGTCCCAGCACCAGCCATTGCAGCAGCGGTACAAACGGCACGTAGAGCGCGGTGATAAACGCCGATTGGCTGCTGAGGATGGTCTGCAGGCCAATGGTTTGCAGGCCATAACCGAGCATGATCGCCGTGCCGATAAAGGCGCCGGCCTTGAGCTCGAACAGGGTCAGGCCGCGCAGGCTGCGCCAGGAGAACAGGCCGACCGCCAGCGCCGCCGCCGCAAAGCGCAGGCCGACGAAGAACAGCGGCCCGCTGACGGTCATGGCGTGTTGCACCAGGATAAACGTGCCGCCCCAGATCATGGTGATCAGCACCAGCACGCATTCGGCTTTGCTGAAGCGGGAAAACAATGGGGCGGCGGTCGAGGTGGTCATGGCGGCTCTGGTCTTGCACAGGAAGGGCGCGGAACGCACAATGCGCCGCAGCTGGGCAGTATACTGCGCAACCCCATCGAGTGAGCAATATAGTGCACAAAGAAAATCCGCAACGGGCCTCGGTCCTGCAGCATGTCAGCCACAACGTTCGACGCCTGCGCCACGCCAGCGAATTGAGCCAGATGGCCTTGGCAGAAAAGTCCGGGGTCAGCCGGCGCATGCTGGTGGCCATCGAGGCGGGTGAAAAAAACGTCAGCCTGTCCACCCTCGACCGTGTGGCCGAAGCCCTGGACGTAGCCTTCAGCGACCTGATCCAGGCCCCCGACGCCCGCGACCACAGCCGCATCAACGAACTGGCCTGGGCCGGTGAAATCGAGGGGAGCAAGGCCGTATTGCTGGCCAGGGCCACCGCCCGGCGTGAGGTGGAGCTGTGGGAGTGGCGCCTGGAGCCGGGCGACCGCTATTGCCCGGACCCCGACCTGGAAGGCTGGAGCGAGCAGTTGTTCGTGTTCGAGGGCCACCTGACCCTGGTGGTGGGCGACGTCGAAACCCGCATTGCCGCCGGCGAGTTCTTTATGTTCCCCAGCCACCAGCCCCATGTCTATCGCAATGAGGGGCCCGTGGCGGTGCGTTTTATCCGTAATGTGGTGATCTAGATCCACACATCATTGCGCTGGGTCCGTTCGCCGCCCTGGTCGCCGGTATTCACCACGCCGCAGGGCTCGACCAGCAGCAACTTCACCTCGCCTTCGGCATAGGGTTTGTGCTCGACGCCCTTGGGCACCACGAACATCTCACCGGCCCCGACCTGTACCGCGCCCTCGCGAAAATCAATACGCAGCGCGCCCTCGAGGACGATAAAGGTCTCGTCGGTGTCCGCATGGCTGTGCCAGACAAAATCCCCCTCGATCTTCACCAGCTTGAATTGGTAGTCGTTCATCTGCGCGACGACCTTGGGGGCCCATTGCTCGCTGAACAGGCTGTATTTGTGTGCAAAGTTGATGGCGGTGTAGGCGGGCATGGCAGTCATCTCTGGTGATCGAAGCCTGACATTAAGTGCGAGGTGACAGTGAGTATTGAATGATCGTGCGATTGCTAGGTTAAAAGAAACGTTATATTGTATCTCTTGAGATCGATTCTCAAGTGTTGCCGTACTTGAGGTCCAAACGTCTATTTTCGGCTCAAGGGATTGCAGATGAACCAGTTGCACGGGGTAGCGCCGCGGTTTTCGACGTTGTTGGCAGTAGGTCTGATGTCCTCGTTCACAGGCTTGCCCGCCGTGGCGGCGCAAGATCGCGAAGAGTCGGTCACCGAGCTTGAAGCCACGCGGGTCAGTGCACCGCTGAACAAGGCCCTGGAAGTGAATGCCGGTGGCTTCGGCGCCAAGGACGCCATGGAAATCCCCCTGGCCATCCAGAGCTACTCCAGCAAGACCATCGCCGACAGCTCCGCGCGCACCGCCGTGGATGTGCTGAGCCTCGACCCTTCGGTGCTCAGCTCGTCGGGCGGCAGCGGCTTTGACAACTTCCGCCTGCGCGGCTTTGCCATGGACAACTTCAACACCATCCGCCGCGACGGCCTGACCCTGGCCCCACACCACGATGTGCCCCTGGAAAACGTCGAGCGCATCGACGTGCTCAAGGGCCCGTCGGGTTTCCTCTACGGCTTCAACTCGCCGGGCGGCACCCTCAACTACATCCTCAAGCGCCCGACCCTGGAGCCGCTGCTCAATGTCAGCGTGCAGGGCTCGTCGTTGCTCGGCCGCTATGTGGCGATCGATACCAGCGATTCGTTCAACGATGGCGCCTTTGGCTATCGCCTGAATGCCGGCTACGAGAAAAACGGCGACTTCGATCACGCCCGCGACATGGAGCGCAAGTTTATCGGCCTGGCCACCGACTGGCGTTTGAGCGACCGCGCTCTGTTGCAGTTGAATGCCGACTGGTCGCGCAAGTCCACGGTCTCTGACCCATTGCTGCGTGCCGACCAGAGCGGCCGCGCCAACTCCCTGGACCCGTCCAGCTATGTGCTGCCGCCCAAGGTTAATCGCCGTGACTTGCTGACCGGCTCCTGGTTCCGTCACCAGACCGAAGGCGCCAACTTCGACGCCAAGTTCGAGTACGAACTGGATGACAACTGGACCTCCGTGACCCAAGGCAATTACTCGCGGGTCGAACGCCACGGCGGCTACAACGACCTGTTCGGGATCAAGCCCAATGGCGATATCGGCTCGGCCGACTTTTATGTGTCCCGTGGCGAAGTGTTCAGCACCTGGTCGCTGCAGTCGTACCTGGCCGGCAAGTTCGCCACCGGCAATATCTACCACGACGTGTTCTTCGGCACCGGCTACAAGCAGTTCAAGGACGTCAGCCCGTTCTGGGATTCGGTGGACAGCAGCACTCCAGGCATCGGCATCGGCGATGTATCGGTGGGCAATATCCTGCATCCGGTCAACCCACCCAAGTGGCATTTCGGCCCGGAGCGGCCCACCGACTTTGTGTCTTCGATCAAGGAAACCTCGGTGTTTGCCAGCGATCTGATTTCCCTCACCGAACAGTTCCAGGTGATGCTCGGCGGGCGTTATATCTGGTACCGCGCGGATCAGCTCTCGGCCATCGCACCTTCGCAAAGCCATAATGTATTTGTGCCCAGCGCCGCGCTGATCTACCGGCCCTGGGACAGTGTGATGACTTACGTCAGCTACTCCAAAGGCTTTGAAAAGGGCGATTACGCCCCCTATAACGCGACCAACGCCAACCAGCCCACCGACGCCATCGAGTCCCAGCAATACGAAGTCGGCCTGAAGCTGGACCTCAATGAGCGCCTGAACCTGGGCCTGGCGGTGTTCGATATCCGGCGCAAGGCCAGTTACCTGAACAGCAGCAACACCTATGTCAGCAACGGCGAATACCACCACCGTGGCGCCGAGCTGACCCTGTCCAATCGCGTCACTAATGCCCTGACCCTCACCGCCAACGCCGCCTACCTGATCACGCGCATGGAAGATGTGGATGACGTCACCGTGGACGGCAAACGCACCGAAAGCGTGCCCAAGTGGAAAGGCGCGGTCGGTGCCCTGTACAGCGTGGCCGCCGTGCCCGGCCTGTCGCTGGACAGCACCCTCAGCTATGTCGGCAGCCGCCCGGTGGATGCGCAAAACAGCGGCTATATCCCCAGCTACACCTTGCTCGACGCCGGTATCAGCTACCGCTCGAAACTGGCGCAGACCCCGGTGACCTACCGCCTGCACGGCAAGAACCTGACCAACAAGTACTACTACGCCAGTGCCTATTACCAGGGCGGGCTGGATGTGGGGCGCGAGCGCGAAGTGTTTTTGTCGGCCAAGTTCGAGTTCTGACGCCATGACATATTCCAGTTCCTTGCCCGGCCTGCGTCACCTGTGGGTCGAGCGCCTGCTTGAGCGGCACACGGGCACCTTGACCGAATTGGTCGATGGCCTCGGCTCACCGCTGCACCTGGTGTGCCCGCAGGTTTTCCACGCCAATGTCGAAGCCTTCCAGCACAGCTTTGCCCAAGCCCAGGTGCGCGGCAGCCTGTTGTTTGCGAAGAAGGCCAACAAGGCCAACTGTTTTATCCAGGCCTGCGCGCAGTGTGCGATTGGCGTGGATGTGGCCAGCGTCGGTGAGTTGCAAAAGGCCTTGGCCGGTGGCGTTGCCGGCAGTGAGATCGGTGTGTCCGGCCCGCGCAAGAGCGATCAATTGCTCGGGCTGGGCCTAAGCCACCAGTGCCTGCTGGCGGTGGATTCGCTGGAGGAGCTGTTGCGCATCCAGCAGTTGGCGCAAGCCCTGCGCCAGCGTGCGCGCCTGTTGCTGCGCTATTGCCCGGCCAGCCAGCCCCACAGCCGTTTCGGCCTCAATCCGCGGGAGTGCGAGCAAGCCCTGACGGTGTGCCGCCAGCACCTGGCGAACCTCGACCTGCAAGGCTTTTCCTTTCACCTGAGCGGCTACGACACCGCCCAGCGTGCGCACGTCGCCAGCCAACTGATCGACCTGTGCCAGGCCAGCGGGCTGGACAACTGCCGCACGGTCAATCTGGGCGGTGGTTTTGCCGTGCGTTATGTCGCCCCGGCGCAGTGGCAGGCCTTTCTGGCCGAGGACTGCGCCGAGCGCTATCACAGCGACAAAGGCTTCGCCGGCTTCTATCCCTATGGTGCGCTGCGCGCCGGGGCCGAGGCCCTTGACGATATCCTCGCCACCGCCGTGAGCCCCGGCCTGAGCCTGGGACAAAAGGTCATCGAGCACGGCGTGCGGCTGCTCATCGAACCCGGCCGCGCCTTGCTCGACCAGGCCGGTATCAGCGTGTTCCGCGTGCAGGGCGTCAAGGACCGCACGGCCTGTGACGGCTATGCCCTGGTCACGGTGCAGGGCAGTAGCTTCAACCTCTCCGAACAGTGGTTCAACAGCGAATTCTTGCCCGACCCGCTGCTATTGCCGGCTTCACCCCGGCCGCTGGCGCCGTTTGTGGCGTGCATCGGCGGGGCCTCCTGCCTGGAGTCGGACATGTTGACCTGGCGCAAAGTCGCCTTCGATCGCCCGATCCAGACAGGTGACCTGCTCATCTACCTCAATACCGCCGGTTATCAAATGGACTCCAACGAGTCGCCCTTTCATGAAGCCCCATTGCCGCACAAAGTGGTGGTGGAACTGCGCAGTCACGCGCTGCGCTGGAAGCTGGACAGCCTGGCTTAATCGTAAAGCCACTCAACAAGGAGCCCCGAGTGAACAGTTTGAACAAACCCGCTGCCCCCGCCGACCTATGGGTGCTGCCCCAGGCCGCGCTCGAAGACCTGGGGGTGAGTTACCACGAAGTGCTGCAGGTGGTCGAGCAGGCATATAAGGCCTTGCGCAACGGCGACTCGCAGAACCCGCTCAAGACCATTGTCGAACCGGCGAACCGCCATTCCATCAGCTACTCGATGGTCGGCCGCGATGGCGCCAGCCACACCGTGGGCTTCAAGGTGGTGTACGAGCATGACCCGCAGCGCACCCGCGATGCCTATCAATTCCACTCGTTTATCTTTCTGTGTGATGACCGCACCGGCCGCCCGATTGCCTTGATGGACGTGGTCAAGCTCGGCCCGCTGCGCACCTCGGCCACTTCGGCGTTGATGGCCCGGGCCGCGTGCCCGGATGCCCGCAGTGCCCTGGTGGTCGGCACCGGCGTGCAGGGCCAGGTGGCCTTGCCCATGTTGCTGGCGGCCATGCCCGACCTGGAGCGTTTGTATGTCTACGGGCACTACGCCGAGGGCCTGCGCGCGGTGCAGGACACCCTGCGCAAACACTACCCGCTGCGCGACGTGATCGTGGTCGATGACCTGCCGGCGGCGGCGGGCGAGGCCGATATCATCCTTGGCGTGGCCGGGCTTTCGGCACGCCAGCAAGTGCAGCGGGCGTGGCTCAAGCCGGGCGCCGTGGCGGTGCTGGTGGGCTATGGCATCGATGCCGACGTGCTGCACGGCGCCGACTACCGCATCGCCACCGACAGCGCACAGATGCAGGTCACCAGCACCGACCTGGCCGCCGCCGACGGCAGCCTGCCCGCGGTGGACGCCGAACTGCCGGACATTCTCCTGGGCCTGGCGCCCGCCCGGCGCCATCCAAGCGATGTGGTGTTCGCCTACAACAGCGGCATGGTGGTGACCGACGTCGCCCTCGGCCGCCTGATGGCCGATCGCGCCCTGGCGCAGAACCGTGGGCAGAGGGTCCAACTATGGTCAGCCTGAATACCGCACAACCCGGCGCCTGGCGCGCCGACAGCCGGGCCCTGCTGTTACTGGCGCTGCCGCTGATCCTGACCAACCTGGCCTATGTGGCCCTGACCACCATCGATATCGTGGTGCTCGGCACCCTGGGCGCCAAGGAGCTGGCGGCCGGTGGCCTGGCCATCGCGCTGTTCAACCAGTTGCGCACCACCGGCACCGGGCTGGTCACCGGCGTCAGCAACCTGGTGGCCCAGGCCAATGCCCGGGGCGATGAAGCCCAGGTGCGGGCGCTACTGGTGGCGGGGCTGTTCTGGGCGACCGTCAGCGGCCTGGTGTTTATGGCGCTCTTGCTGGGGTTGCGTCAGCCGCTGACCTGGCTGGGCCAGGACGCCAGTGTGGTGGCCAATGCCATGGACTTCCTGCTGATCATTGCCCCCGGGCTGTTGCCTTGCCTGTGGTTCCAGGCGTTGCGCCACTTTACCGTGGGCCTGAAGTTCCCCGGGCCGTTGCTGGCGATCACCCTGGTGTCGATCTTCCTCACGGCCGCGCTGAACTATGTGCTGGTGTTCGGCAAGTTCGGCGTCCCGGCGTATGGGCTGGCGGGGGTGGCGATCACCAGCGCCGTGGTGTTCCTGCTGTCGTTCCTGATGTTCCTCGCCGTGGTGCTGACCCATCGGCGCCTGGCCGGTTACTTCACGCTGGCGCACTTGCGCTTTTCGCCGGCGGCGATCAAGGCGGTGTGGAAACTCGGGCTGCCGATTGCCGGGACCTATGCCAGCGAGGCCGGGTTCTTCAGCGTGCTGACCCTGCTGATCGGCACCCTGGGCATGGAAGCGCTGGCGGCGCAGACCGTGCTCAACCAGATCATCTACATCGTGTTTATGTTTTCGGCGGGCATCTCCCATGCCGCCTCGATTCATATCAGCGAGGCCTGCGGCACCGGGCAGTACCGGCGTGCGCGGCAACTGGGGCGCGTGGGGCTGGGGCTCGGGGTGCTGGTGATGTTGCTGTTCGCGATTCCCTATGCGCTGCTGCCGGAACAGGTGATCGGCCTGTTTATCAGCACCGAACACGCCAACAACCTGGATGCGGTACGCCTGATGACCACCGGTTTGTGGATTGCCATCGTGCTGCAGGTGTTCGACGCCAGCCAGAACATCGGCAACGGCATCCTGCGCGGCATCGGCGATACGGCGGGGCCGCTGCGCATTTCCCTGTTCGGCTACTGGCTGGTGGGGCTGCCCGCTGCCTGGTTGCTGGGCATTGTCAGCCCCTACGGCATCTTTGGCGTGTGGGCCGGCTTGGCGCTGGGCCTGGCGGCCACGGCGCTGCTGCTGATTGTCTCGTTTGAACGGCAACTCAAGACCCTGGAGCGCACGGGCGCCATCGAGGTGTGCAATGCTTCCACCTAACCCTGCACAGCGCATCGAGGCGCTGGTGCGCCCCAGCGTGCGGCGCTTGCCGCTGTATGACCCGGGGGCCGATCCACGCCTGCTCGGTACGCCAACGGTGACCAAACTGTCCAACTGCGAAAACCCGCTGGGCATGTCGCCGGCCGCTGCGGCGGTGCTGGCGCGCCAGGGCGGGGCGGGGCTGGAACGCTACCCCGACCCCAGCGCCCGGGCGCTGCGGCAGCTGATCGGTGGGCAGTTGGAGGTGGACCCGGCGCGGATCATCCTTGGCAACGGCTCGGAAAATATCCTGGAGTTGCTGTGCCTGGCCTTGCTCGATCCTCTGGACCGGGTGGTCACCCAATGCCCCTGTTTCAGCCTGCATGAAAGCCTGCCGCTGATGATGGGCGCGCAGGTGGACAAGGTGGCGTTCAACCATGACTTCAGCGTCAACCTGCCGGCCTGGGCCACGGCCCTGCGGCAACCGGCGAAGATGCTGATGTTGAGCACACCCTGTAACCCGGTGGGCACGGCCCTGTCGGCCATGGAGCTGAGCGCACTGGTGGCGGCGACCCATCCCGACACCTTGCTGGTGATCGACGAGGCGTACTTCGAGTTCGTCGAGGACGGCGCCGACGCCCTGGCAATCCTCGGCGCGCAGTCGCGGCCGTGGATCATCCTGCGCACGTTCTCCAAGGCGTATGGGTTGGCGGGGCTGCGGATCGGCTATGGCATCGCCTCGCACCCGAGCCTGATCGATGCGTTGCACCGGGTGCGCACGCCGTACAACGTCAATCAACCGGCCCAGGAGGCCGCCAAGGCCGCGTGGCTCGACCAGGAACACGTGGCGCGCAGTCGTGAATTTGTTGCCATCGAGCGCCAACGCCTGACCGAAGGGTTGCAGGCGGCGGGGTTTCGCGTGGCGCCGTCCCAGGCCAATTTCCTGTTTGTCGACACCGCCTGCAACGCCCTGGAAGTGGTCGACGAACTGCTCAAGGACGGAATCATCGTCAAGGCCTGGCGCGAGCCGGGGTACACCGGCTTTATCCGGGTGTCCCTGGGCCTGGCCGAACAAAACCAGGCGTTTCTCACCCGCCTGCAACGCGCCATCGCGACCCTGGCCGGGTAAGCGCCGCGCCGGTTTTTCATACTGCCCAGAGGTTGTCATGATCAAGACTTGCCTGTCCGAACTGATCGGCGATACGCCGCTGCTCAAATTGTGCGTCACCGAAAACGGCAGCTGTGTGCTGCTTAAACTGGAACAATTCAACCCCACCGGCACCGCCAAGATCCGCATGGCCCGGCAGATGCTCGACGAGGCGCAGGCCTCGGGGCAACTCAAGCCGGGTGGGCGGATTGTCGAATCGACCTCGGGCAACACCGGGCTGGGCCTGGCATTGCTCGCTGCCGAGCGCGGCTACCGCTTTACCGCCGTGGTCGATGAACACGCCAGCCCCGACAAACTGCGGGCCATGCAAGCGTTCGGGGCGCAGTTGGTGCGGGTGGGTGAGCCCGGTGGCGGGCTGTCCACCGCCGACCGCGATGCCACCGCCGAGCGTATTGCCACGGAGCAGGGCGCCTACTGGACGCGCCAGCACCACAACCCGGCCAATGCCAATGGCTACACGCAACTGGCCGCGGAATTGCGCGCAGTGCTGGGCGATGAAATCCACTACCTGGTGGGCGCCGTAGGCACCGGCGGCTCGCTGTGCGGCACCGCGCGTGCGTTGAAACGCCATGTCCACGACTTGCACGTGATCGGGGTCGAACCCTGTGGCTCGGTGATCTTCGGCGGCCCCGGCGCGCCGTACCACCAGTCTGGCACCGGCACCCCCGAAGGCGCGGAAATCGGTGCCGTGGTCGACTACACACTGATTGATAAAGGCCTCACCGTCAGCGATGCCCAGGCTTTTGAAACCGCGCGCTACCTGGCGCGGCATTACGGCCTGCTGCTCGGCGGCTCGGCCGGCGGGGTGGTCTACCAGGCCCTGCGCGAAGCCCGGCACGCCCCGGCCCACAGCGTGATCGTGGCCCTGGTGTGCGATGGCGGCGAAAAGTACCTGGACACGGTGTTCAACGACCAATGGATGGCGGATCGGCAACTGCTGGCGCCCCAGGTGCATCGCGAGCTGGGGCAATGGTTGAGCGCGGAGCCTCGGCTCAAACAGCAGGCCTAGCGGCTTGCCTGGGGCGCCGACCTTCGCTACTGTGGCGCCCCGCCCGCGTGAGCCCCGCTATGAGTGACAGCACTGTCGAACTGATCCAGACCGGCCCTGAACAGGCCGAACTGATCCGCAACCTCTACCAGTTTTATGCCTATGAATCCTCGGATTGGGAGCAGGAAGACGTCGAGCTGGACGGCCGCTTCTATATCCATGAAGAACACCTGGCGCGCTATTGGCAGGACCCGCAATGGAGCGCCAACCTGCTGCTGGTGGACGGTTACATCGCCGGCTTCCTGCTGATCGAACGCAGCGAACTGGCGGGAGTCAACGCCCTGGAGCTGGCCGACCTGTTTATCTTGAAACGCTACCGCCGCAAAGGCATTGGCCGCGCCCTGGCCACCCAGGTGCTGAGCAGTGGCGAGGCTGACTGGCTGGTGCGCTTCTATGACCAGGACGAAGTGTCCCAGGCGTTCTGGCGCAGTGTGCTGGACAACCTGCCGCGCCCGGTGCAGGCCATTGAGCTGGAGGACGAGCCGCAGCTGTTGAGCTTTCTGGTGACCCGGGCTGTCGTTCACTGAGCCCGTTCCCGCAGGGCGTCAGCGTGTGGCGTAAGGCAATAGAAACGCCACACTCAACCCCGCCAACGAAATCAGCCCAAACCACGCCACCGGCCCCATGGCCCAACCCCAACCCAGTACGCTCACGGCCAAGCTGGCCGTCAGCAGCACCCAGCCCATGGCCCGCAAGCCACGCTTTATCCGGGGCGAGGGCGGGCGCTGCCACAGCTGTTTGTAGTGCCGCTCCAACCCCAGGCATAACCCCAGCATCCCACCCCAGGCCAGCCAGACTGCCGTTATCAAGGTCATCTCAGTTGACCTGCGCTACAGGGGGCTTGGCCACGCGCCGTGCGCCACGTTCGATGGGCGCCTGGTACAGCTTCCAGCACGGCCAGGCCAGCAGCAGGCCGAGGGCCAGGGTGGTCAACTCCAGGTAAAAATAGTCGCCCCGGCTTTCCCCCAGCAGGTTCAACCCCGGCAGGCAGATGCACAACGCCGCCGCCAGGCCCAGTTGTTCACGCCACGCACTGCGCCAGGGGCGCACAATGGCGTGGCCCAGGCTCAACAGCCACACCAGGAAAAACACCCGCACCTCCCAGCTACCCCGTTGGGCCAGTTCCGCGGGCAGCAAACGGTTGGCCCACAACAAGGCCACGCAGGCCACCATCAACCCGGCCACCACCGCCACATTCAGGCGTTCGGCGAGGTGGTAGAGCAGGGCGCCCACGGCGCCTTCGCCATCGTGGCGCCGGCGGCGCTTGACGGTAAACAGCACCACGCCGGTCGCCAGCATCGCGCAACTGGCCAGGCCGCAGGCAAAGTACAGCCAGCGCATGGCGTAGCCGCCGAACTGCGCAAAGTGCAGGCCGGCCATGACCTTCTGGGTCAGCAGGCTCGGCCGGCTGACGGCGGGTTGGCGCAGGACTTCACCGCTGACCCCATCAAACAGCATGCTCTGGCCCTTGGTCAGCTCGATGCGATTGCCCAGCACCGGGCGCGCCTCGATCCGCGCGTTGCTGCGCCCGGGATGATGGATCGACAAACTCGACACCGGCCCCATGGCCCGCTCGGCTGCGGCCAGCAGAGGCGCCAGGGCGGTCAGTTCGGCGGCGTGGCTGGCCGCGCCGCGCACCTGCTGCTCGGCGGGCGCGCCACGCAGGGCACGGCCGAGGTTGTCGCGGTCACCGTCAAACAGCACGTCCACCGCCGCCGGCATATAGATCAGGTAGAAAATCACCAGCCCGGTATAGGTGATCATCAGGTGAAACGGCAGCACCAGCACCGCCGTGGCATTGTGTGCATCCAGCCACGAGCGCTGGCCCTTGGCCGGGCGGAAGGTGAAGAACTCCTTGAAGAGTTTCTTGTGAATCACGATCCCGCTGACCAGCGCCACCAGCATCGCCATGGCGGCCAGGCCGACGGTCCAGATCCCCAGGTCACGCGGCAGGTTGAGGGTGAAGTGGAAGCGGAAGAAAAACCCGCCACCGGCGGTTTCGCGCACGGCCAGGGGCTCGCCGGTGTACGGGTCGAGCACCGTGCCGCCGCCACGCCGTTGTTCGCCGGCCGAGACCGTCAGGGTGTCGGAACGCTCGCCGGGCAGGCCGATATTCCAGGTGCGCGCCGTGGGGTACTGGCGCGCCAGATAGCCGAGGGCCTGTTGCGCGGCGGCGCTTTGCGACAGGGTGGCGGTGGGAATTTCCGGGCGCATCCAGCCATCGATTTCCTTGTCGAACACCGCCAGGGTGCCAGTGAGGAAGATCGCAAACAGCAGCCAGCCGAACACCAGCCCGCTCCAGGTATGCAGCCAGGCCATGGCCTGGGTCAGTGTCTTGTGTTTCATCCCAGCACCTCGCGCCAGTGTGGCCAGAACCCGATGACGGCCAAGGGCAGCGCCAAGGCCATCCCGGCCCAGGCACGCCAGGCGTTGCGACAGGCGAAGGCCCAGAGGATCGCCAGGGTGTAGATCAGGAAGGACGGCAGGCTGGCGACCACCAGGGCATCCACCTTATCCATGGGCAGCAGGCGCGCCAGGGCGGCGGTAAATGCGTAGGTCAACAGGTAACCGCCGATCAGCGCGGCGACAATCCGCGAGAGTGTCGGCCAGGCAGGGGATTGGCTTTTCATGGAGGGCTCATCAGCGTCAGACCAGGCGACCCACATCCCCTTGCAGGAGAGGGCTTGTGTGGGTCACAAGAAACTCAGGGCGCCAATGCTAGTTATTCTCATATGGGAGTAAACGCAATTTACAACTTATACACTTTGAGCCGCAGATGCAGGCACAGCCCGGGCGTGGTGTTCTGGGCCCACAGCTGGCCACCCTGTAACTGCACGATGCTGCGCGCAATCGATAACCCCAGGCCATAACCGTCACCGCCCGGGCGGGCGGCATTGAGGCGGGTGAAGGGTAGGAAGATCTGCTCCAACTGGTCCGGCGCGATCCCGGGGCCCTGGTCCTGGATGCACAAGTGCCAGAAATCGCCCTCAAGCACGCCGCTCAAGCGCACCACGCCGTGCTCGGGGGAATGGCGGATGGCATTGCGCAGGATATTTTCCAGGGCCTGGGCCAGGCTATTGAGGTTGCCCAGCACCCAAACGCCTGGGGGCAGCTCGCAGGGCAGGCGCTCGCGGGGCCAGCCGCTTTCAAAGCAGGCGTCTTCGCGCAGCAGGTCCCACAACGGCTCCATTTCCACCGCCTCCACAGGCATCGACGGGCGTTCGGTGTCCAGCCAGACCAGCTCCAGGGTGTTGCCGATCAAGCGTTCCATGCCTTGTACTTCGCGCTCCAGGCGCTGGCGCAGGGCGGCGGGTTCGGGCTCGCGTTCGCCGGCCACCCGCAGCCGGCTCAAGGGCGTGCGCAGTTCATGGGACAAGTCCCGCAGCAAGCGCCGTTGCAGGACCACGGTATTTTCCAGGCGCTCGGCCATATGATCGAAGGCCCGGGCCAGTTCGCCCAGCTCATCGCGGCGGTGCGTCACCTGGGGCCCGACCCGCGCTGCCAGGTCACCGGCACTCAGGGCATTGGCCTGGCGCCGCAGGATCACCAGTGGCGAAATCAGCACCCGGTACAACAGCACGCCAAACAACAGCGCCAGGCAGGTCGGCAGGACCTGGCGCAGCAAAATATCCCACAGGCCACGGCCCTGGCGGGGGTCCAGGTGCAGCGGCAACTCCATGACCAGGCGTGCGGCGCCGTCGCTGAACGGCACGTAGAACGCCGGCCGGCCACCCGGGCGGCCCACTGGCCAGTCGATCTCGCGCACGAAACCCAGCTTGCGCCGCTCAAGCGTGGTCAGGGCCTGGGAGGACAGCGACTGGTGCTCGTCCACCACCACCGCCCACACCTGCTCCTGGGCCCGCAGGTGCTTGAGGAACTCATCGACCCCCACCGCACCGCGTTCACGCCAGGCCATTTCGGCCTGGCGGGCGTACTCGCTGAGGATGTACCGGGTGGGGGCAGGCAAGCGCGCGGTGGCTTCGTAGATGCGCCGGCTCACATCCACTTGCAGGCTGACCACCAGCAGGCACAACACCGCCAGCAAGCCGATCAACTTCCACAACAGCGAGTGGCGGTTGGGCAGCCTCATGACTCCAGCCGGGTCAGCATATAGCCCGTGCTTCGGACCGTCTCCACGCGCCCGGCGGTGTAGCCGATGGCCTGCAACTTGCGCCGGATACGGCTGACATGCATGTCCAGGCTGCGATCATGCCGCGAATAGGCGCGGTGCATGACCTGCTGGTACAGGAATGCCTTGGTCAGCACCTCGTCGGCATGGGCCACCAGGGTCTCCAGCACCCGGTACTCGGTGGTGGTCAGCTCGGCCCACTGTTCATCCAGGTGCACATCAGTGCGCTGTTCGTCGAACGTCAGTTGCGGGTCTTCATTGCGCGCCGTGCCGGGCACCTCATGTTCATAGGCCACCCGGCGCAGGATCGCATCGATGCGCACGTCCATCTCCAGCATGCTGAACGGCTTGGGCAGGTAATCGTCGGCGCCCTGGCTGAAACCGCTGATGCGGTCCTGCTCGTCGCCGAGGGCCGACATCAGGATTACCGGCACCCGTTGATGCCGGCGCAGTTGCGCGAGCAGCTCCAGGCCACTGCTGCCCGGCAGCATGATATCCATCAGGATCAGGTCGAAAGCCTGGGTGCGCGCCAGCTCGACGATCTCTCCACCGTCCTGGCGCAACGTCACCTCGAAGCCACGCTGGCCCAGGTGGCTGTCGAGGTGGGCGGCGAGCACCGGGTCATCCTCGACGGCAAGGATACGGCGCGCAGCGGGGAGCGAGTGGAGGGCGTGCATGGGAATTTCCTGCGAATGCGAATGTTTCTAAGTTGCGCATTCTGGCAAAAGTCCCGGCATATTCCTATCGATTGTGGATTATTGGCCTACATCAAGGCCGCTGCGGCTTGACCGACGTGCCAAAGGTATTGCCCATGCGCACACGGGTCGCCGCTGGTGTCGACAAGCCGATCTGGTTGGGCTGGCGCAGGTGGATCGGGGTTTCCCGGGCCGCGCGGTTTTTCTGCGCGGCCTTGGTGCCTTGCGGGTTATTGCCCATCTGCTGGCTCAGGCAGGCATAGTCCGGCGCCTTGTAGCCGTCGACCCGGGCCTCGACACACCCGCCGGGCGCCTCGGTGGCCTGGGCGAGCAGAGGTAAACCCGCGCACAACAAGATCATCGTCAATCGCTTCATCCGGGCCTCCTGGCAGGCCCTGGGAGAGGGCCGGTCGTGCTTGCCAGTCTAGCCCCGTGGACCTGTCGAAACGGTGAAGTTTTTTTTGCTATCACCGTAACATCAGGTTCATACATTGGCTTCAGGATGACACTTTTCGCAGGACATGCCAGCCGTGACGCAAGGCAGAGCAGGGGTCGAACGGTGGGCTTGGAGGCGCACGCACTGCTGCCTGGCCTTGCTGTTGGCCTGGATGTGGCTGCCACTGCCCACGGTGCAGGCGGGCGAGCCGCCGGTGTTGCGCCTGGATCTGCCGGCGCAAAGCCTGGCGCCGGCCCTGGAGGCCTTCAGCCGTGCGACCGGCATGGCGGTGTTGGTGGACCGCGAGTTGACCTACGGGCGGCGTTCGATGGGGGTGCACGGGCACTACAGTGCCCAGCAGGCCCTGGGCCTGTTACTGACAGGGAGTGGCCTGATGGCGCGTTACGCACGCAGTGATGCATTCACCCTGCAGTTGCCGCAAGTCAGCCAGCCGCTGGCCAGCCGCGGGGTGTCGCCCCGTCATGCCGCACGGCTCAACCGCAGTTATGCCACGGCCTTGCAGCAGGCGGTCGAAGCCAGCCTGTGCCGTTCGCCCTTGACCCGCCCCGGCAGTTTCCGGGCGCTGGTGCAGGTTTGGGTCAACCGTGACGGGTTGATTGAACACAGCCGCCTGGTCAGTTCCACCGGCGATGTGCAGCGCGATGAAGCGCTGGTACGCAGCCTGGGCAGCACCCGGATAGAACGCCCGGCACCCAGTTCGATGCGGTTGCCGTTGACCCTGCTTTTAATGCCCGACACCACAGGAAAACGCATGGAATGCACAGCACGGGAAGGAGTTTCCGGGGCATGAAGGAGACCGGGCACACGCCAATGGTCAGGTTGTTCCTGGCCTCCTACGAAGACTTCAAGGTGCGCTTGCGCAAGCGCCTGGGGTCGGAGGACCTGGCCAATGACGTCCTGCATGAAACCTACCTGCGGGTCGACCGCATGGACATGCCGGCGAACCTGCAACAACCCAATGCCTATCTGTACCGCATGGCCCTGAACATCGCGGCCGACCGGCGCCAGGCAGATGCCCGCCTGCTGACCGGCAGCGAAGTCCAAGAGTTGCTCGACATCAGCGACGAAGCCCAGGACCCCTCGCGGGTGGTGGGCGGCCAGAAAGACCTCCAGTCCCTGCTCAAAGCCCTCTACGAACTGCCCGCCCGGCGCCGCAAGATCCTTATCGCCGCGCGCCTGGAGGAAGCGCCACACCTGGAGATCTCCCAGCGTTTCGGCATTTCCACGCGCATGGTCGAGAAGGAAATCAAGGCGGCCCTGGGGCATTGCGCCCAGCGCCTGGAAAGAAAAGCCATCCAGCGGTTCGGTCCCGGCGCCGGAAAACCGTCTTAGTGTTGAGTCCCTGATAATCCGTGAGTATCTGCGCGTTTGAATATTTTTAGCTTTCCCACTGCCCGGGGCACGCCCGACAGCCGATTGCACGGTGAAGCGCACGACTGGCTGGTCCTCCTGACCTCGGGCCAGGCAACCGTGGCCGATGCCAAGGCCTTGCGCCAGTGGTGCGCCCAGAGCCCGGAGCATGCCCAGGCCTTTGAGCACGCCAAGCGGCTATGGCAACAATTGACCCCGGCACTGGCCCAGGCACAGGCCCCGGCGCCCCGGCACTTTGGCCGGCGGGCGTTCCTCGGCGGGGCGCTTGCCGCCTCGGTGGCCCTGGCGATGGTGCGCGTCACGGTGCCCGGTGGTTTTGCCGGGTTGAGCGCCGACTACCGCACCGAGGTGGGCGAGCAGCGCCGGGTCGAGTTGCGCGAGGGCATTAGCCTGGAACTCAACACCCAGACCCGCATCAGCCGGCGCGAGCAGGGCATCGAACTGCTGGAAGGCGAGGTTGAGGTACAGGTGGCACAGCCGTTGAAGGTACAGGCGGGGGCGGGGTGGCTGAGTGCGAGCCAGGCGCGCTTCAATGTGCGCAATACCGACCACCAGGTGTGCGTGACCTGTATTGAAGGCTGGCTGGCGGTTGAAGTCGAGGGGCGCAGCGTGCGCCTGGACAGCGGGCGCCAGTTGACCTACGACGCGGCAGGGCTGGGCCCCGTGGTGAGCGTGGACACCGAGGCCGTGATGGCCTGGCGGGAACAGGTGCTGGTGTTCAATAACGCCACGCTGGAGAGGGTGATCGATGAGATCAACCGCTATCGCCCGGGCATGTTGGTCTTGCTCAACCGCGAACTGGGCCAGCGCCGGGTGCATGCGCGCTTCAGCCTTGAGCAGTTGGCGGGCGTGGCGTTGCTGATTCGCGATGCCTATGGGGCCAAGTGCACGGAACTGCCGGGTGGGGTGGTGTTGCTCAGCTAGCCCTGGAGCGCGTGCGCCACAGGCTCAGTCCAGCGGCCCCAGCACCTGCCGGTAGCGCTCCAGCCCCTGCGGCGTCTGGCGCACCAGGGTAATTTCCATCCCCAAGGGATTGTCCTGGCGATTGCCACTCAACTGCCGCCAGCCTTTGTCGTGGTCCCACACCCGTACTTGCAGGTCGCTGACCTGGCCCAGCACCGCCACGGCCTCCTTGGGCGCCGGCAGCGGGTAGCGATCCCGCGCCGGTGCGGCAGAGCGGTACAAGGTGTCGCCCTTGAGCCACCAGCGCACCCGTTGCAGGCCATCGCCGGGCGTTGGCGCGCGGCGGATCAGTTCTAGGCGAAAGCCCTGGCGGTCAGAACTGCGCACGGTCACCGCCGGCAAGGCGTCGACGACGGGCGACCGGTCCAGGGTGGGCGGCGGCGCCAGTTCCACCCCGGCGCGCAGGCTGACGTCCAACTGCAACTGGTTCAGGGCGCGCAGCAGGGCCTGGGTCTGTTCGGTGCTGGCCTGCAAGTGGGCGTCGGCGCGGGTCACGCTGTCCAGGCCGCGCCAGGCAATCAGGCTGACCACGGCCATTAGCATGATCGCCACCATCACCTCGATCAGGGTAAAGCCTTGCTGCTCGCGGTTCATGGCAGGCTCACCACGCGCAGGGCGCCGGTGGCATCACGTTGCAGGCTGAGGCTGTGTTGCCCATCCGACAGCAGCACCAGCAGCGGCGGGTTGATCCATTCGGCATTCAGCACCAGGGTCTGCCGGGGTTCAATACGCACCTGCATCGGCGTGGTCTCCCAGGCCCGTGGGCGCAGTTGTGGATCCTCCTTGAAGTCCTCCAGTCCCCGGCCATCGTCGCGGCTGCGGCTCAGGCGGTAGCCCTTGGTATCCGCGCGCCAGGTAATCGTGCGGCCATCGGCGCGGGCTTCGGCCTGGGCGATCTGCAACACCTGGCTCAGGCGCTCGGCGTCCTTGCGCAAGCGGTGCAAGGGGTCGGGCTTGATACTCAGGCTGATGGCGGCGCTGGCAATACCGATAATCACCAGCACCACCATCAGCTCGATCAGGGTGAATCCCTGTTGCCTGCGATTCATCATGGGTGTGCCCTCAACAGGATCGGCCACTGAAATAAAACCGTGAGAATTGCCCTGTAGGCTGTGGGGATGGACAAACAGGAGGTCCCGCCCATGGCATTCATCGATCGCGTATCTGCCGCCCACGGCATCCAGGCCCTGGCCTTGCTGGCGACGCTGGCCGGGGTCGCCACATGGACGCCGTTGTTGCTCACGTCTGCCCAATCCCATACGCCGCCGCTGGCCCCCCAGGCGTTGGCGGCGCGCAGTGATAACCCGGCGCTGCAATGGTTTGCCGAGGTGCCGGCGGCCCTGCAAGTCAAGGTGTCCGGGGTGCTGGCCGGGGCCCAGGGCGCGGTGGCGGTCCTCAGCCTCAACGACGGGCCGCCGCGCAGTTTCCTGGCCGGTGAGCGCCTCAGCCCCGGCGTGCGCCTGGCGGCCATCGAGGGCGATGGGGTGGTGATCGAGCGTGGCGGTGAAAGGGTGCGGGTCAATCTTGACAAATTGCCCGACGCACCGGCCTTGCCCAGGCTCACTCGGCCGTAACCTGCTTGAACGCAGGCGTGCGGCCTACCCGGGTTTCCAGGCGTGCCAGGGGCGGTGCCTCACGCGTGGCGTCCAGGACCTGCACGCTGACGTGCAACAGGCCTGCCTCGGCCACCACCACTTGCTCACAGCGCAGTTTCAAGCGGCCCTGATCGCACTCGAAGGTCTTGCGTCCGGGGCTGGCGCGGCCCTCCAGGCGCAGTTGCGCCAGGCGACTCTGGGCCGCCAGCATGGCGATGGATTTATCGCGCAACAGCCCGTTGCTCTGGGTCATCAAGCCCGCTACCCGCACAGCCGCCGCCATGGCCACGGCGATAATCGCCAGGGCCACCAGCACCTCGATCAGGGTGAAACCCTGGTTCTTGTTACGACCGCCCATGGCTTGCTCAATGCGGGGAAACAGGTGCGCAGACTAGCCTTTGCACTTGACCGATTGGCGACCAAAGCTCCCGAGGATTTTCAATACGCCTGACATGTTGTCTTGCAACACTGCGCGACGAAAAGCCCTCAAGCCAAGGAATGTCGAGATGGATATCGCGCACTTCAGATCCACCCCGCGAGGCCCTCGTGGCCAGCGTGGCTTCACCCTGATCGAGATCATGGTGGTGGTGGTCATTCTCGGGATCCTCGCGGCCATGGTGGTGCCCAAGGTGCTCGATCGCCCCGACCAGGCCCGGGCCACGGCCGCCCGGCAAGATATCGGCGGCCTGATGCAGGCGCTCAAACTCTACCGCCTGGACCACGGCAGCTATCCGAACATGACCCAGGGCCTCAAGGTCCTGGTCGAGCGCCCGGCCGATGCGAAGAACAGCAACTGGCGCGCCTACCTCGAACGCCTGCCCAACGACCCGTGGGGCCGCCCGTATCACTACCTCAACCCTGGCGCCAATGGTGAAGTCGATGTGTTCTCCCTGGGCGCCGACGGCCAACCGGATGGCGAAGGCGTGAATGCCGATATCGGCTCCTGGCAGTTGTAAGGCGCGCCATGAACAGCCATTTGCCCAGAGCGGCGAGGCAGCGCGGCATGGCGATTATCAGCGCGCTGCTGATCGCCGCCGTGGTGGCGGTGCTCGCCGGGGCCATGCTCACCCGCCAGAGTGTGTTCACCCGCAGCCTGGAGGCCGAACAACTGCGCGTCCAGGGCAGTTGGTTGCTACAGGGCGCGTTGCAAGTCAGCCGGCAGCAGTTGTGGGAGGCGCGGCGCAAGGAGGTGCTGACCCGCCTCGACCAACCCTGGGCGCGCCCCTTTGCCGGGGCGGTCGAGGGGCGTCTGGATGACGAGCAGGGCAAGTTCAACCTGCGCAACCTGGTCAGCCATCAGCAGCCGGATGCGGCGCAGTTGCAGAGCTTCCAGCGCTTGTGCCAGCTACTGGGCATCGACCCCGGCGTCAGCCAGCGCATCAGCCAACGGGTGCTGGCCTCCTATGTACAGCGCGCGGGTGCCAGTGAGCTGAGCAACCTGCGCAGCACCTCGCCCGAGGCCGCCCAGGCGCTGCTGCCGGCCAAGGCGCCGATGTTGCGCAGCCTTGACGACCTTGCCCTGGAGCCGCGTGTGCAACAACGCCTGGCGGCCTATGTCAGCGTGCTGCCCGACAACACCTGGGTCAACGGCAATACGGCCAGCGCCGAGGTGCTCAGTGCGGTGGTGCCGGGGCTCAGCCTGCCCCAGGCCCAGGGGCTGGTGGCCGAGCGGGACAGCGGGCGCTGGTTTATCAACCGTGGCGATTTCGTCAACCGCCTGCGCATGCCCCGGTTGGTGGTGGACTCGGTGCAGGTGGGGATCACCAGTGAATGGTTCCGCTGGCACGGCCGCACGCGTCAAGCGCAGCGGCGGGTCGCGGTCGAAGCCCTGTTGTATCGCCCCGAAGAACGGCAACCCCAGGTGATCTGGTGGCGGGTGGGCGCATGACACGCTTGCGCATTGCCTTGCCGCCGCTGGCCCAATTGAGTGCCGAGAGCCTGGTGCACTATGCCTGGCTGGACCGTGCCGGGCAGGTCAGCCGCCAGGGGCAGGCCGCCCTTGGGCAGTTGGCGCAACCGCGCAAGCCCCTGGCGGCCGAGTGTTTCCTGCACCCCCGGGACAGTTTGCTGACCAGCCTTGCGCTGCCGCCATTGCCGCCGGCCAAGGTGGCGGCTGCCGTGGCCTGCGCGGCCCAGGCGTTGATCCTCGGCCCGGTGACGCAGATGCAGGTAGTCCACGGCCCGCGGGAGAGCAACGGCCAGGTGCAAGTGGGCTGGCTGCCCACTGCTGGTCTGGAACAACTGCACCGCGTCCTGGCCCAGGTCCCTATCAACCTGCGCGGCCTGTACCCGGCGCCCTATGCCTTGCCGGTGCCGCCGGCGGGGAGCTTGAGCGTGGCCTGCGTCGACGGGCATTTGCTGCTGCGCCAGAGCCTGCACCAGGGCGCCCTGCATCCCTTGGGCGAACACGCGCTGGAGGCACTGCTGAGCGACGGCACTCAGTTGCAACAGATCGCAGACCACACGCCCCAGCGCTGGCAGGGCGCGGTCCCCGCCTGGGGCCTGCATGGCCGCCTCAAACGCACCCGCAGCGGGGGCTGGGGCCGGGCGCTGGGGCTCAGTGCATTGGCTGTTGCGGTCTGGACCCTGGGCCTGAACCTGTACGCCGCCCGCCAGGCGGACGAAGGGCAACAGCTCAAGGCGCGGATGATTGCCCAGGTCAAACAGGCCTTCCCGCACTTGCCGGTGATCCTCAATCCGCTGCAACAGGCCCGCCAGCAACTGGCCGCCGCTCAAGGCGCCAGCACCGATGCCGGGCAGCCTTTGAGCAGCCTGTTGCAACTGGCGGGCCGCCACCTGCCGTTCATGGTCGGCAGCGTCCAGGCGCTGGCGTTTGAACAAGGCCGTTTGCACCTGCAGCTGTTGCCCGACAGCCGTAGCCCGGCAGCGCCCGGTGATGGGCAGGCCGCGTTGACCGAGGCCGGTTTTACCGCCACCCGTGATGAGCGCGGCTGGACCCTCGGGCCGCTCGACAGCCCCGGAGGCGCCGATGAATAAGTTCGGCTATCAACGCCTGCGCGGCCAGCTCCAGGGCTTCTGGAACGGCCTGGCCCTGCGCGAAAAACGCCTGCTGGGCGGCAGCGGGGCGCTGCTGGCGGGCTTTGTGGTGTGGGGGCTGCTGATTGAGCCGCCCTTGCAGCAGATCGACTACTGGCAGGCCGAAACCCCCAGGCTGCGCACCCAGGCCGCCACCTTGCAGGGGGTGTTGCAGGGCGCCAGTGCCGGTGTGCGCGCCGGGCAAGACCTGGAAGGCGCCTTGCGCCAGGCCCTCGATACGGCCGGGCTTAAAGACCGCTATCAGTTGCAGGGCGTGGAGCCCGCCGGTTGGCGCCTGACCTTTACCGACGCGCCGGCGGATGCCGTGGTTGGTTGGCTGCTGGCCAGCCCGCGCGCATTTTCCCTGGAGGTGTCCCAAGCGCGTTTGCAGCGTGTGGGCGATACCCCTGAAAACCCGGCCGGCAGCGTGTCCGGGACCGTTCGCATGGATCAGGCGCCTGGCGCTAAGGAAGCTTCATGAAGTGGTCATTGCCCCATTCGGCACCGTTTCGCCAGGTTGCGCCGCTGCTGTTGCTGGCGCTCAGTGCCTGCAGCCACACCCCATCGCCCACACCTGCGCCCTTACTGGTGGACAGCGAACTCGGCCAGCCCCTGGCCGACACCCGGCGCAACGGCGTGCCCTTGCCCGAGCGCCAGCGCGACATCACCCCCCAGCCGCGGGCCCCGCAGCCGGTAAGCCATCGCGCCCGTGGCCATGCCGTTGCCCCGGCCAAAGTACGCAACCCGCTGGGCGACCAGCCGGTGCAATTGAACTTTGTCGACGCCGAGATCCAGGCGGTGGTGCGCGCCTTGTCCCGCGCCACCGGCCAGCAGTTCCTGGTAGACCCCCGGGTCAAGGGCAACCTGACCCTGGTCAGCGAAGGCCAGGTCCCGGCGCACCAGGCCTATGACATGCTGCTGGCGGCGCTGCGCATGCAGGGCTTTAGCGTCGTGGATGTCGGCGGCGTGGCCCAGGTGGTCCCGGAAGCCGACGCCAAACTGCTGGGCGGGCCGATCTACAACGCCGCCAGCCCCGCTGGCAATGGCATGCAGACCCGTACCTTCCGCCTGCAATACGAAAACGCAGTGAACCTGATCCCGGTATTGCGCCCCATCGTTTCGCCGAACAACCCGATCAACGCTTACCCCGGTAACAACAGCATCGTCATCACCGACTACGCGGAAAACCTCGCACGGGTGGCGCAGATCATCGACGGCATCGACACCCCGAGCGCCATCGACACCGATGTGGTGCCGGTGCAAAACGGCATCGCCGTGGACATCGCGGCGATGGTCGCCGAGTTGCTGGAAACCCAGGGCACTGACCAGACCCAGAAAATCGCCGTGGTCGGCGACCCGCGCTCCAACTCGATCCTCATCCGCGCCGGCAGCCCCGAGCGCACGGAGCTGGCGCGCAACCTGATCTACAAGCTCGACAATGCCCAGAGCAACCCCAGCAATATGCACGTGGTGTACCTGCGCAACGCCCAGGCCGGCAAGCTGGCCCAATCCCTGCGCGGCATGCTGACCGGGGAGAGCGAAAGTGGCGTCAGTGACGAAGCCCGCTCCAAGTTGAGTGCGATGGGCGGTGCGGGCACCGCCAGCCAGGGCAGTGGCCAGAACAGCAGCGGCACGCCGACCGCCAGCGCGCCCCCGGCCAGTGGCTATGCAAAGGACAGCGCCGGTGCGAGCAATAGCGCCACTGACCAGAGCACTGCCTTCAGTGCTGGCGGCGTGACGATCCAGGCCGATGCGACCACCAACACCCTGCTGATCTCCGCCCCCGATCCGCTGTACCGCAACCTGCGCGAAGTCATCGACATGCTCGACCAGCGCCGCGCCCAGGTGGTGATCGAAAGCCTGATCGTCGAGGTCAACGAAGACGATGCCAGCGAATTTGGCGTGCAGTGGCAGGCCGGCAACCTGGGGGGCAAGGGTGGTTTTGGCGGGGTCAACCTGGGCGGCAGCGGGATCAACGGCAGCCCCACCAGCAAGACCAGCATCGACGTGCTGCCCAAGGGCTTGAACATCGGCCTGGTGGACGGCAGCGTGGATATCCCGGGGATCGGCCGGGTGCTGGACCTCAAGGTCCTGGCGCGGGCCTTGAAGAGCAAGGGCGGGAGCAATGTGTTGTCCACGCCCAACCTGCTGACCCTGGACAACGAGGCGGCGAGTATCTTCGTCGGCCAGACCATTCCCTTTGTCACCGGCAGCTACGTGACGGGCGGGGGCGGCACCAGCAACAACCCGTTCCAGACCGTGCAGCGTGAAGAGGTGGGGCTCAAGCTGAACGTGCGGCCACAGATTTCCGAGGGCGGCACGGTGAAGCTGGATATCTACCAGGAAGTCAGCAGCGTCGATGCGCGGGCGTCGGTGGAGGCAGGCACGGTGACCAACAAGCGGGCGATCGATACCAGCATCTTGCTGGACGACGGGCAGATCATGGTGCTGGGCGGGCTGTTGCAGGATGGCTATACCCAGAGCAACGACGCGGTGCCGTGGCTGTCGGACATCCCGGGGCTGGGCGCGCTGTTTCGCAATGAGTCGCGCAGTGTGAACAAGACCAACCTGATGGTGTTTTTACGGCCCTACATCATCCGCGACAGTGGCGCGGGGCGCAGTATTACGCTCAACCGCTATGACTTTATGCGCCGCGCCCAGGGCGGCTTGCAGCCGCAGCACAGCTGGGCGCTGCCGGATGTGCAGGCACCGCAGCTGCCGGCAGTGGAGAAGGCGATACCCGGGAGTGCCCGCCCGTGAGCCGTACCCATTCCCAATGTGGGAGCTGTCGAGCCCCAGCGAGGCTGCGATGGCGGCGGCCGGCTCAACATCCCTGTTGCCTGACCCACCGCTATCGCAGCCTCGCTGGGGCTCGACAGCTCCCACAGGGGTACGCGCACGCTTCAGGGATTAGGTCGGCTGTCAGGCCGCCTCGCTTTGCTTGTGATTTTGATCTTAGGCGCCCCGTTAAACCACGCTGGCCGTCATCCGATATTGATTTGGGGGGTAAACCGGCAGGACGCCGGTTTAGCCGCGCTGGGCCATGGATGGCCCATCGCGGCGGCCCCCCAAATCAATGTCGGATGACGGGTACACCGAGCCTAGGCGAGGTGCCGAGTGGTGGGGCAAGAGCGTTTTGCTTACTTTTGCGCTTTTCAAAAGTGAGCCGCCGTCAGGGCGGAACCCTAAGTGGCCGTTACCGCAGCAATGGATATGTACACAGACCGAGAAGAGAGTTGTGTAGATACCCATGCCGCGATGACGGCCGCGCGGCCAGCGCAATCCACCCGGATGCCTCCCTATGAGCCTGCTCCCCTACGCCTGGGCCAAATCCCAGCGCATCCTCCTGCACCCGACCCCCGAAGGCCCGCGCCTGACGATCTGCCCCTCGACCCCCGGCTGGTCGATCAGCGAAGTCCAGCGCCAATTCGGCCAGGCCGCCATCGAGCACGTGCGCGACGATGAGCTCGACGGCCTGCTGGCCAGCGCCTACGCCGACACCGGCAGCGCCGCCGCCGTGGTCGGCGCCGCCGAAAACGAGGTGGACCTCGACCGCCTGATGCAGGACATCCCGGAAATCACCGACCTGCTCGACACCCAGGACGGCGCCCCGGTGATTCGCATGATCAACGCCTTGCTGACCCAGGCCGCCCGCGATGAGGCCAGCGACATTCATATCGAACCCTTCGAGACCCATTCGGTGGTGCGCTACCGCGTCGATGGCACCCTGCGCGATGTGGTGTCGCCGCGCAAAGCCCTGCATGGCGCGCTGGTGTCGCGGATCAAGATCATGGCCCAGCTCGATATCGCCGAAAAACGCCTGCCCCAGGACGGCCGTATTGCCCTGCGGGTTGCCGGGCGGCCGATTGATATCCGCGTGTCCACGGTGCCCACCGGCCATGGCGAGCGGGTGGTGATGCGCCTGCTCGACAAACAGGCCGGGCGCCTGCAACTGGAAACCTTAGGCATGGACCCACACCTGTTGGCGCGCCTCGATGGCCTGATCCGCCAGCCCCACGGTATCGTGCTGGTCACCGGGCCCACCGGCAGCGGCAAGACCACCAGCCTCTATGCCGCCCTGGCGCGGCTGGATGCCAGCACGAGCAATATCCTCACCGTGGAGGACCCGGTGGAATACGACCTGCCGGGCATCAGCCAGATCCAGGTCAATGCCAAGATCGACATGACTTTCGCCCTGGCCCTGCGCGCGATCCTGCGCCAGGACCCGGACATCATCATGATCGGCGAAATCCGCGACCTGGAAACCGCGCAGATCGCCGTGCAGGCTTCCCTCACCGGGCACCTGGTGCTGGCCACGCTGCACACCAACGATGCGGTGTCGGCGGTCAATCGCCTGATCGACATGGGAGTCGAGCCGTTCCTGCTGGCCTCGTCGCTGCTCGGCGTGTTGGCCCAGCGCCTGGTGCGTCGCCTGTGCCCGCACTGCAAGCAGCCCGACCCGGCGGCCCCCGGCACCTGGCGCCCGGTGGGGTGCGGCCAGTGCAATCAGGTCGGTTATAGCGGCCGCACCGGTATCCACGAATTGTTCTGCGTCGATGATGCCGTGCGCAGCCTGATCCACCAGGGCGCCGGCGAGCAGCAGATACGCGTCGCCGCCCGCCACGCCGGGATGTTCAGCCTGCGTGAAGATGGCGAACGCTGGGTGCGCAGCGGTGCCACTGCGCCGGAAGAAATCCTGCGCGTCACACGGGACGCCTGATGAATCGCTATCGCTACGAAGCCTGTGATGCCAGCGGCAAGCTGGAGACCGGGCACCTGGAGGCCGAGAGCCAGGGCGCGGCCTTTGCCAGCCTGCGCAGCCGTGGCCTGACCGCGTTGCTGGTGCAGCTTGAAGGCAACGCCAACGTGACAGGCAGCAGCCTGTTCAGCGCCAAGCTGTCGGACAACGACCTGGCCTGGGCCACCCGCCAACTGGCCAGCCTGCTCGGTGCCAGCCTGCCGCTGGAGGCGGCGCTGAGTGCCACGGTGGAACAGGCGGAAAAAAAGCACATCGCCCAGACCCTCAGCGCGGTGCGTGCCGACGTGCGCAGCGGTATGCGCCTGGCCGATGCATTGGCCGCGCGGCCACGGGACTTCCCGTCGATCTACCGGGCGTTGATTGCGGCGGGGGAGGAGTCTGGCGACCTGGCCCAGGTCATGGAACGCCTGGCCGACTATATCGAGGAGCGCAACAACCTGCGGGGCAAGATTCTCACGGCCTTTATCTATCCGGGGGTGGTGGGGCTGGTGTCCATCGGTATTGTGATTTTCCTCCTGAGCTATGTGGTGCCGCAGGTGGTCAGCGCCTTTTCCCAGGCGCGCCAGGACCTGCCGGGGCTGACCCTGGCCATGCTCAATGCCAGTGACTTCATTCGCGCCTGGGGCGGGCTGTGTTTTGCCGCCCTGGTCGCGGGCTTCTGGAGTTGGCGCCTGTACCTGCGCAACCCCGTGGCGCGCCTGAACTGGCACAGCCGGGTCTTGCGCTTGCCACTGCTCGGGCGTTTTGTGCTGGGGCTCAACACCGCACGTTTCGCCTCGACCCTGGCGATCCTCGGAGGGGCCGGCGTGCCGTTGCTGCGCGCCCTGGAAGCGGCGCGCCAGACCCTGTCCAACGACCGCCTGAGCCAGAGTGTCAGCGAGGCCACGGCCAAGGTCCGCGAAGGCGTCAACCTGGCGCCGGCCCTGGCAGTGGAAAAAGTCTTCCCCCCGGTGCTGATCCACCTGATCGCCAGCGGCGAAAAAACCGGCGCCCTGCCGCCCATGCTGGAGCGGGCGGCGCAAACCCTGTCGCGGGATATCGAACGGCGGGCCATGGGCATGACCGCGTTGCTGGAGCCGTTGATGATCGTGGTGATGGGCGCGGTGGTGCTGGTGATTGTGATGGCGGTGCTGTTGCCGATTATTGAGATCAACCAACTGGTGACCTGACTCCTGACATCACACCGATAAAAAATGTGGGAGCGGGCTTGCTCGCGATTGCGGTATGTCTGTCACCGAATAGGTTGCCTGAACCACCACCATCGCGAGCAAGCCCGCACACATTTGAATGTGTGTTCACAGCAAATCCTATCCAACCTCGGGTTCGTCATTGCGTCATCTTTGCACCCCCCGCGCACGGCCCGCCCGCCATCCCCGAAACACGCCCTGAAACCTCGCTGTCACTCACCCCGATAAAAGCCACAATCATTGCCAAAACACCCGAGAATCTTTTTAAAAATCAAGCTGTTCCTCCCGAGGTTTTTTCCCTTATCTGTCATCGGAAGCTGCGAACTTCGTGTCCATGGCCTCGCCCCGCAAGCCTGCTGGATCACGGCGTGTGAACCGAGTGCCATGGCGTCATGCAAGAGCCATCTACCTCAACGTATGAACACGACGAAAGGAGCTTCTTCATGTTTAAGCGCAACGTTTTCGCGGTATCCATGACCCTCGCGGCCCTCTGCTCGGCCCAGGCTGCATTCGCTGAAGTCAACGGCGGCGGCGCAACCCTGCCACAGCCGCTGTACCAGACGCCTGGTGTACTGACTGCCGGTTTTGCCGCCTATATCGGTGTTGGCAGCGGCAACGGCAAAGCGGCGTTCCTGGAAAACAAATACGACAAGCTCGTACCCGGCGTGACCAACAAGAACGTGCACTGGGCGGGCAGCGACTCCAAGCTCAGCCTGACTGAATTGTCCACCTACGCATCCGACAAGCAGCCTGGCTGGGGCAAGCTGATCCAGGTGCCGTCGGTGGCGACTTCGGTGGCCATTGCGTTCAACAAGGCTGGCGCTGGGCTCAACCTGAGCGTCGATCAACTGTGCGGTGTGTTCTCCGGTCGCTACAGCGATTGGAGCGAGGTCGTGGGTTCTGGCCGTACCGGTACGATCACTGTGGTCTACCGCAACGGCAACAGCGGTACCACCGAGCTGTTTACCCGCTTCTTGAACGCCAAGTGCAACGCGGCCCTGGAAGGCGGTACTTTTGCCGTGACCCAGGACTTCAAGAGCAGCTTCTCCGGGCCAGTGCGCGGCACCCGCATCAACCCGCTGCAACAAGCCAAGCCGGGCGGTGGTTTTTACGCTGACACCAGCGAAGGTGTGATGAGCACCCTCAACGCTGCTGACAGCCGCATCACCTACATGAGCCCGGATTACGCGGCGGCGACCTTGGCCGGTCTGGATGACGCGACCAAAGTCGCCAAAATTGCCGGTGTTTCGCCTGCGCCTGCCAACGTATCGGCAGCCATTGGGGTTATCCAGCCGCCGGCGCTCATCAACCGTGGCCAGCCGGGCGCCTGGGTGCCAACCTTCGCGGCTACCGCCAGCACGACCGACCCAAGCATCGTGGCTTACCCAACCACCGGCTACCCGATCCTGGGCTTCACTAACCTGATCTTCAGCCAGTGCTACGCCGACGCCGAGCAAACAACCCAAGTGCGTAACTTCTTCGCCCGCCACTACGGCGCGTTTGGCAATAACGACGCCGCCATCACTGACAACCGCTTCGTGCCGTTGCCAGGCAACTGGAAGACCGCTGTCCGTGACACCTTCCTCACCGCCACCAATGAGCTGAGCATCGGCAAGTCGAACGTCTGCAACCAGATCGGTCGCCCGCTGTAACTCAAGCGTTCTTCGGTTAGCTGTACCCGATCAGCAACGGCCTGTGCCGTTGCTGATTTTTTATTTGCCCATGGCCCCCGCTGACACTCGGCAGCGGCTACTGGGGGGGCTGGGCGGCAGATGAATTTTCCATGACAGAAGTTCAGTCCCGCCCCTCGCCAACTGCCTACCTCTCATACGTGATGTGCGTCTCCATACAGAAGGATGATTCCAGATGGTCCGCTGCAAACCACCGGTTAACCTGAATGCCCGCGGCCCGAGCGGCCAGACTGTCTTGCGCCTCAAGCCACTGGCCCATGCCATTGCCTTGTTGCTGGTGGCCGGCAGTGCCCAGGGGGCCACGGCGTTCAGTTCCGGCTGGTTTGCGGCCAAGGGCGCGTCCCAGGCGGCCACGGCTGCGCGGCCGGGGGTGCCGGTGCCGGGGATGCCGCCGCCGTTGTCCCAGCAGGCGCGGGTCAACCAGCAGATGCAGCGCTCCCTGAGCACCCTCAACAACAGCGTCGCGGCGATTGCCGCCCAGCAGGCGGCCCAGGCGGCCGGGCGCCAGGCGGCGCTGGGGCAGGTCTCGACCATTCCCGATGGCCTGGGCAAGGGCGGCTTGCAGGTGGACAACAGCCTGACCCAGGGCTGGATCAACGCCAAAGGCCCGACCCAGAGCCAGGCCGGCGGCCAGACCACGGTGAACATCGAGCAGACCGCCGACAAGGCGATCCTCAACTGGGAGACCTTCAACGTCGGGCGCAACACCACCGTGGATTTCCAGCAGCAGGCCAACTGGGCCTTGCTCAACCGCGTCAACGACCCGAATGCGCGGCCCAGTGAGATCCAGGGCCAGATCAAGGGTGCCGGCACGGTGATGATCATCAACCGCAACGGCGTGGTGTTCAGCGGCAGTAGCCAGGTCAATGTACGCAACCTGGTGGCGGCAGCGGCCAACATCAGCGATGAACAGTTCACCCAGCGCGGGCTTTATGTGGATGCCAATGGCACCCAGCCGACGTTTACCGAGGCGGCGGGCAAGGTCGAAGTACAGCGTGGCGCCCTGATCCAGACGCACGCGGCGGCGACCTCCACCGACGCCGGTGGCTACGCCTTGCTCCTCGGCTCGGAAGTGGAAAACGCCGGGACCCTTATCACTGCCAAGGGCCAGACCACGCTGGCGGCCGGCGACAGTTTTTATATCCGCAAGGGCCTTGGCACCACCGGCAACGCACGCTCCACCACGCGCGGCAATGAAGTGGCCAGCAGCCTCAACGCCGGCAGCCGCGCTGGCACCGTGAGCAACAGCGGCCTGATCATGGCCGCCACCGGCGATATCACCCTGACCGGCCACACCGTGCGCCAGAACGGCGTGGCCCTGGCCAGCACCTCGGTGGACACCCGTGGCACCGTGCACCTGCTCAACTCGGCCAGCGACAGTACCGCCAGCGTCACCCTGGGGGAGGGCAGTACCACCGCGATCCTGCTCGACAGCAGCGGCGCCAGCGCCCTCAATAGCCAGCGCGACAATGGCCTGGTCAACCTCGACGGCCAGCCCGGCAACCTGATCGGCGGGCAGTTCAACAATTTGAGCAGCGTCGCCGACCGCACCGACCAGTCGCGTATCGAGATTGTCAGCGGTGGCAGTGTGGACTTCCAGAAAGGCTCGATCACCCTCGCCACCGGTGGCCAGGTGGCCGTCAGCGCGGGTCAGCGCAGCCTGCTGCGCGAGGGGGCGATGATCGATGTGTCGGGGGCCATCGGCGTCAAGGTGGCGATGGAGGCCAATAACATCAAGATCAACGTGCAGGGCAACGAACAGCGCGATGCACCGGTCAACCGCGATAACGGGCAGTTGATCAACAATGATGTCTGGGTCGATCTGCGCGAGCTGGTGTTTGTCGCTGCCGGCACCAACGGTTATGCGACGGATCGCTGGTACACCGCTGGCGGCCTGCTGGAAGTCGGCGGTTATCTCGGCACCCAGGGCCACTCGGTGGGCGAGTGGATGGCCCAGGGCGGGACGGTGACGTTTACCGGCCGCGACGTGGTGACCCGGCAGGGCGCGCAGATCAACGTGTCGGGTGGCACCGTCGATGTGCAGGGTGGCTATATTCAGCAGAGCTGGCTCAAGGGCCCGGACGGGCGCTTGTATGAACTGTCGAAAGCGCCGGGGGATATTCTCTACACCGGTTTTTATAAAGGGTTTGAAGACTCCAGCATGCGCTGGGGCCGTACAGATCACTACTACAACCCGTTGATCGCCCCGCAGCGCCGATACGAAGCGGGCTACAGCGTGGGCCGCGACGCCGGCAAACTGGTGGTCGGCACCTCCAGCGCGGTGCTCGAAGGGCAGTTGATCAGCGATGTGTTCCAGGGCGAGCGCCAGACCCAGGCGCCGAGTATCAACCTCGATGGCTACCAACAGTCACAGAAGGCCATGGCCCAGCGCGCGCAGTTGATCATTGGCCAGTACACGCCGGTGTTCAATAAAACCACCGGCACCTTGCGCCATGCCTTGACCCCGACCCTGGACCAGGTGTCGATCCAGGGCAACCCACAAAAAATTGCCGAGGGCCTGGACCTTACCGGTGCATTGTCGCCCGCCCGCCAGGGCCAGTTGCTGCTCGACAGCGAGCAGCTCAATGGCTTCCAGCTGGGGGCGATCAAGGTCGGGGCCAGGCAGCAGATCAGCGTCGATGCCGGGCTCAAGGTCGCGGACGGTGGCGATATCACCCTGTTCGGGCCGAAGGTATCGATCAATGCCAATCTCACCGCCCATGGCGGCAGTATCAATGCCGGCAACGTGCTCAATCAGGTCAATCTGCAGAGCAGCAATGGCATCAGCGATGTGACGCTGCCGGGGCCTGGGCAGTTGGTGGTGGCCGCCGGGGTCCGGCTCGATGCGTCCGGGCGCTGGAATAACCTGGCGCTGGAGCCTGGCAACAGCAGCGGTGTGGCCTATGTGAAGGGTGGCAAGGTCTCGCTGCGCAGCAGCAATGAACTGAAACTGGCGGCTGGCAGCCTGGTGGATACCTCATCCGGGGCGACCCTCGGCCTGGATGGCAAGGCCAGTGGCGGCAAGGGTGGCGATGTCACGGTGAGTGCCCTGGGGGCGCTGGGCCTGGACGGCGATATTCGCGGCTACGGCATGAACGGCGGCGGCACCCTGGCGGTGCAGGCCCACAAGGTGCTGATCGGCCCCAGCGCCGCGCCGGCCGACACCCTGCAACTGGCCGGCGATTTCTTCAACAAGGGCTTCGCGGCCTACGACATCACCGGCAATGAAGGCTTGCTCGTCGCCGACGGGGCCAGGGTCGATGTGAACATGCCGGTCTATCGCCTCGGTGAGCAGGCCACGACGACCCCGGGCGGCAGCGATCCAACCGCCGCGCTGGAGCGCTGGACGCCCGAGCTGTACCAGGAAGATGGGGCCAGGGGCGTGCTGACCCAGCGCCGTGGCGCCGGGCTGAACCTGACTGCCGGCCATCTGGAATCCACCGCCGCCCAATTGGCGAGCACCGCGCTCACCGTGGGCCGGGGCGCAGTGATCAACGTCGATCCCGGCCAGGCCATCAACCTGCGCAGCGTCGGCCAACTGACCCTCAATGGCACCCTGAACGCCTGGGGCGGCAGTGTCAGCCTGGGGGGCTTGAGCGTGCCGGTCTCGGAGAGTGTCAATGCCATTGGGCATGGCCGCTCGATCTGGGTCGGTGAGCAGGCGCTGATCGATGTGGCCGCACGCGCGGTGACCGCCGTGGACAGTCGCGGCAGTGTTTACGGCCAGGTGCGCAACGGCGGGCAGATCACCCTGGGGGGGGATGTGCATCCCACCACCGGTGTCGCGACCGCCAGCGACCTGTTTGTGGTAGTGCGCGAGGGCGCGCGGCTAGAGGCTTCGGGCAGCCAGGCGCGGCTGAATATCCCAGGCCAGGGGCCGACCCTGGTGGCGAGCAATGGCGGCGCTATCGCCTTTGCGTCCAATAACGGCCTGTACCTGGACGGCAGCTTTGTCGCCCAGGCCGGCGGCGCCGGGGCAGCGGGCGGGCGCCTGGCCGTGGTGCTGGAGGCGCCGGCCTATCTGCGCAACCTGGCAACCGAGAGGGTATTGCGCGCTCGCGAGCTGATTGTCAGTCAGACCCACCTGCCTGGCGAGGCGCCAACCACCGCCGATGGCCTGCTCTATGGCCATGGGCGGCTCGGTGTGGATCAGGTCACGGCTGGCGGCTTCGACAACCTGGCGCTGTTGAGCAACGGCAGGCTGAGTTTTGCCGGCGATATTTCACTGAAGATGGGCCAGAGCCTGGCGTTGTACAGCATGGGCATGAACCTGGCCGAAGGCGCTGCCAACACCGCGCGGGTCAACCTGTCGGCGCCGCATGGGGTGCTCGCCGGCCTGCTCACACCGCCCCGCAGCATCATGGAAGGTTACGTCCTGCCCAGTGGCCTCTCGCTTTCGACGGAGCCTGGCCAGGGGGTCTTTACCTTCGACAGCGACCTGCTGGAGATCCGCGATGCGGTGAGCTTCTCCCTGAACCAGGGGTTTGACCGGGTCAACCTGCAAAGCCGTGGCGACCTGCGGTTTCTTGCCGGGCGCGATGGCGGCGCGACGACGACTGTCTTCAGCACGCTCCTGGAGTCGGGTGGTGATATGACGCTGCGCGCTGCGCGGATCTATCCCGGCAGTGGCGTGGCCGCGCGGGTCCTGGTCGGCCAGACCGGCGGTGCGATCAACCGTTTCACCTTCGACCCGACCCGCACCCTGGCCCTGGAAAAGGTCGGTGATGCCGGCGCAGTCGCCCCCGATGCCGTTTTCGGCCGCCTGCAACTGGGGGCGGCCACCATCCGCCAGGGCGGCGTGCTGCAGGCGCCGCTGGGGGTGATCGAGCTGGGCAACGTGGGCAGCACCCGTGTCGAGTTGCTGCCCGGCAGCCTGACTTCGGTCAGCGCCAAGGGCCTGGTGCTGCCCTACGGCGGCACGCTGGACGGGCAGGTCTACCGCTATAACGGCAAGCCCGTGACCTTTGTCGGCCAGGGCGGTGTGGTCAACAGCGATCTCTCGGTGGGGGTGGTCCTGGGCGGTAAGTCGGTGGCGGTGTTGCCCGAGGCCACCCTGGACCTGTCCGGCGGCGGCGATCTGCTGGGCGCCGGGTTTGTGGCTGGGCGTGGCGGCTCCACCGATGCGCGTTACAACCCGTTGGTACAGTTTGGTGTCAATGGCGGCTTCACCTTGCCAGGGCTGGCCAGCAACCCGGTGTACGCTATCGTGCCGGGCGCCCAGGCGGGCTATGCACCGGTGGCCGGCGAAGGCGGCGCGAGCACGCCGCTGGTGGGGCAACAGATCACCCTTGGCGCCGGAGTGCCAGGCCTGCCAGCCGGCACCTATACCTTGCTGCCGTCTACCTACGCCCTGATGCCGGGGGCATTCCGGGTCGAGATCAATGGCCAGGCCGGCACCGGCAGCGATGCCGGGGCCACCCCGATGCGCAACGGCTCGTGGTCTACCGCCGGGCGCCTGTCGATTATTCATACCGACATCCACAACAGCCTCGCCAGCCAGGTGATCCTGACCTCGGCCGATACCTTGCGCCGTTACTCCCAATACAACGAAACCAGCTACGCCCAGTTCGCCGTGGCCGACGCCGCCCGGCTTGGCGTGCCACGGCCGATGCTGGCGATGGATGCCAAGACGCTCAAATTGGCGCTGGAAGGCGGTGGTGGACGTGACACGTTCGTGTTCAAGGGTGTTGGCCGTTTCGAGGCCGCACCGGGAGGCTATGGCGGCACGGTGGCGGTGAACAACACCAATCCCAGCAGCAGCACACAGATTATCGATGCCCAGAGCCCCTTGATTGACGAGACATTCCGCGGCGTGACGGTGGATGCGCAAAGCCTCAACGCCATGGGGGCCAAGCGCCTGCTGGTGGGCGGGCTGTCCCAGGTGGTGTATGGGCAGGGCGGTAATAACGTCGGGTTCATTGAACTGGGGAACACGGTCATCCTGCGCAGCGGTGCGACCCTCGCGGCGCCGGAGGTGATCCTGGCCACGCGCAGCGGCGATATCGTGGTTGAACAAGGGGCCTCCATCAATACCCTCGGCCAGGGTAAGGCGGCCTATGATTCGCGCGACGGTTTTGTCTACAGCAGCGCGGCCAATACGCTGGTCGTGTCCAATGGCCTGCTCAATGTGCTGCCTTACCCTGAGGGCGCGGCCAAGGCGGGTGGTATTCAGATCGGCGTCTGCCCTACAGGCCAGTGTGCGGGGCAGACCTCGCTGTACTCCGAGGGCAGCATTGTCATTTCGACCACCCAGGCCCTGGAGCTGGACGAGCAGGTGCGCTACGGCACCCGTCACCTGGCACTGGCCTTGAGCAATATCAACGTCGGCAGTGCCCAGGCCCTGGCCGATGCCGCCGCGCGCAACGTATTGCCGGCTGGCCTGACCCTTAACCAGCAGGTCATCGATCGCCTGTTGCGTGGCGACACACAGTCCGGCGCGCCAGCCCTGGAAACCCTGCAGCTGTCCGCAGCCCAGGCCTTGAACTTCTACGGCACCACCACCCTGGACACCTACGACCCACAGACCGGCAAGTCGCGCCTGGACAATCTGTTGCTGTCCATGCCGGCGATCTACGGCTCCGGCGGCGCCAACGATGTGGCGAGCCTGCGCACCGCCAACCTTATCTGGCAGGGCGCCGAAGCCGCGCCCGGCGGCGTGATCGCCGGCGGCGCCGGCACCGGCAGCGGGCGCCTGGACATCCAGGCCGAGCGGATCGAATTGGGCTACGGCGCCTTTGCCCAGCCCAGCACCACCAAGAGCTTCGACCGCCTGGCATTGGGCTTTGCCAACGTCAACCTCAATGCCAGCGAGCGCATTACGGCCAACCACAAGGGCAGCCTGTCGGTGTACCAGCGCCTGGACGGTTATGACGCGGTCAAAGGTTTCCAGTACAGCGGTGCCAACCTGAATATCCTCACGCCGCTGATGACCGGCGAGGGCGGCTCGGTCAACCGCATCACCGCCGGTGGCGCGATTGATGTGGCGGCTGCGCCGGGCACACGCGGTACGGCCAACGGTTACGGCGCGCAATTGTCCTTGCAGGGCCAGAGCATCCGCCTGGCCAGTGCGGTGGTGCTACCCAGTGGCAAGGTCAGCCTCAATGCCCTGGGCGACGTGGTGCTGACGGACACCGCGCTGATCGATGTCGCCGGGCGCGCCATCACCTTCAATGATGTGACCCAATATGGCTGGGGCGGCGATGTGCTGCTCGACAGTCGCCATGGCAATGTGCTGCAAGGCGCGGGGGCGATCATCGACCTGTCCGCCAAACACAACCAGGCCGGCAAACTGCGGGCCGTCGCCGTGGATGCGACGGCGGGCGTGGTCGATTTGCAGGGCCAGGTCCTTGGTAGCAGCAGTGGTGACTATGATGCTGGCGGCACGCGGCTGCCGTACCTGGGCGGGACCCTGGAAATCCAGGCCCAGCGCCTGGGCGGCAGCGGCGGCCTGGACCAGCCGTTCGCCGCCCTCAACCAGCGCTTGAACGACGGCCAGGTGTTCGGGGCCCGCAGCTTCCAGCTCAAGCAGGGCGACTTGACCATCGGCAATGGCCTCAAGGCTGGCAGCATCAGCGTCTCGCTGGACAACGGCAGCCTGCGGGTCAATGGCCTGGTGGATGCCAGTGGCGAGCGGGTCGGCAGTATCAACCTGGCGGGCAAGCACGGCCTGACCCTGGACAGCAGCGCCGTGCTCGATGCCCATGGCCGCGTCCTGCGGGTCGACAGCTACGGCAAGATCATCGACTCGCCCAACCGCGCCATGGTGGTGCTCGGCTCCGGCGACGGCCTGCTGACCCTGGGCGACGGCGTGCGTATCGACCTGCGCCACGGCACGTCGGCGATCAAGGGCCATGACGGGCGCTTGCGCGGCACCCTGGAGTTGAATGCGCCACGGTTGATCAACGCCGATGGCAGCAGCAATGACATCGCCATCGACGCCAGCGGGCGCCTGGCGATCCAGGGCGCCCGTTCGATCACCCTCAACGGCATGATCCGCTACGACGATGCCCCGGTAAAAACCGACCCGACCGCCAGTGGCCAGCCTTATCAGCAGATCACCCAGGGCTATTTGAATGACAAGCATGCCGCCAGCGTGGCGTTTATCAACGCCGCCTTGAAGAACGACGACCTGCGCTACAACAAACTGGCCGGCTTGGATAACGCCACCTATGCCGATGCCTTCCACCTGCGCCCGGGCGTGGAGATTGTCAGCAAGACCCCGGACGGCGACCTGGTGGTACAAGGTGACCTGGACCTGTCCGGCTTTCGCTACGCCAGCCTCAACCCCCGTAGCCAGCAGGTCGAAGGGGTCTACGGCTCCGGCGAGGCCGGCAGCCTGAGCCTGCGCGCCGGTGGCGACCTGAATATCTATGGCAGCATCAACGATGGCTTTGCCCCGCCGCCCGAAACCGTGGACGACAAGGGTTGGGTCTTGTTATCGGGGATCGACTTTACCGGTGGCGACACCGTAGTGCCGGGCCAGGGCGTGAGCCTGGCGCAGGGCACGGTTTACCCGGCGGGCGCGGTGTTGAACTACGACGTGCCGCTCACCGACATCGGCGTGGGCGCCGGCACCCGCTTGCCAGTGCGGGCGACCCTCAACCAGGAACTGGTGCTGCCTGCCGGTACGGTGCTGGCGGCGGCGGTACTCGACAGCGCCGGCACTGTGCTGTTTGCCGCCGGGACGATGCTGAGCCAGGCACAAACCCTGGCCAGTGGCACGCAGCTGGAGGCGGGCACCTTGCTCACCCAGAACACGCTATTGAAGGCCCTGACCTGGCCCCGGGGCGTGCCGTTGCCGCAGAACTTCCAGGCCGCCAACCCCACCCTCAATGGGGTGACCCTCGACCGCGACCTGCTGTTGCCCAAGGGTGCGCTGATTCCTGCTGGCACCCGCGTCAAGTTGCTTAACGACGCGCAGTCGATCCAACTGCGGCCAGAGGAATCCGGGCGCCAGGGCAAGCAATGGGCGATTGCGCCGATGCTGGGCGAAGGCTCGCAATCCTGGTCGCTGCGCCTGGTGGCCGGTGCCGATACCGAGGCGGCGGACAGTCGCCTGTTGCAACCCCATCCGCGCAGCGGCGACCTGCGCCTGGCCGACACTCACTACGGCATGTTCGCCAAGGAGCTGCCCTCCCAGGCGGTGCAGACCTGGACCGCCAAGGTGGTTATCGAGTTGGCGCTGGCCGGTGTCACGGTGGTCGAGGGCGACCCGGTCGACCAGGCCATCCTCGACCGCTTCGACATGGGCACGATTGCCGAGTTCTGTGCGGCGACGCCTGATTTTTGCGCACCCAGGCTCTCTTTTGTCTGGACCGACTATGCGGTGGCCGACCTGGCAGGGCAGGGGGTGACCGTGGTGGCGGGGACGCCGATCACCGATGAGTTCCTTAAAAGCATCAGCTATCCGTCGGTGGGTGAGGTGTGTGCCGCACTCCCGGAGTATTGCCTGTCCCAGAGTGTCAGGGAGTATGCGGCTACGCCGTCGGCCAGCCGTTTCAGTGTGATCCGCACGGGCACCGGCGACCTGCAGTTGTTGAGTGGCGGCAACCTGAGCATGGACTCGTTGTACGGCGTCTATACCGCCGGTACGTCTTCTGCCGCCGCCGTCGAGGGCGACCCCTACAACCAGCCCAAGTCCCTGGGCCGGGGCAAGACCGTCCTCAACGAAGCCGGGAGTTTTTTTGAACAGTTCGTCAACGCCGACACCACCAGCCTGTACCGCGCCTGGTATCCGCAAGGGGGGGGGAACCTGAGCCTGAATGTCGGGGGCAGCCTGACGGGCAATATCGCCACCGCGCTGACCAGCGCCGTGGGACGCCCCAACCCGTTGGACCAGGGGACGGATTCGGCCAGCGTCGGTAACTGGCTATGGCGTCAAGGCAGCGGTGCTGTCGAGACCGGCGGGGCGCCGCAGCCAACGGCCTGGTGGATCAATTTCGGCAGCTATACCGCCACCGCCACCGCTGACCAACTGGTGGGCTTTACCGGCATCGGCACCCTGGGTGGCGGGGATGTGGATGTGCAGGTCGCCGGTGACGCCGGGATGCTGCGTGCCATGGCCGGCAATGTCATGTCGTCTACCACCAGCCCCCGCAGCCAGGGGCTGGTACTGGCCGTCGGTGGCACGGGGCGTGTGGCGGCCGATGGCAGCCTGCAGTTGACGGGCGGCGGTGACCTGCGGGTGCGTATCGGCGGGGTCTTGAACCCTGACAGTCAGCTCTCTGCCAGTAGCCTGAACGGCACGCTAGTGAACCTGCGGGGCAATGCCCAGTTGCTGGGCGGCGCCATGGGGCAGGTCGAGTTGGGCTACGGTACTGACTATTACGCCCACAGCCCTGGGGAAACCCGTCCGTTCGACCCGTTGCAAGCCACCCGTGGCACGGCCGGCGGCGGTATGCTGCTGGTGCCGGGCGATGCGACATTCAGCCTGGCGACCCTGGGCGACCTGGTGGTGCAGAATGTGCTCGATCCGGGCCGGGTCCTGTTGCCAAACAGCTCATCCTTTGTGCGCGCAGGCGAGCACGGTCCCGGTAGCAGTTGGTTCTCGCTGTGGACCGAGGGCACCGCCATCGACCTGTTTTCAGCCGGCGGCAACCTGACGCCCAACACCGAGAACCGGGCTTCCGACCTGGCGATTGTGTACCCGTCGATCCTGCGCGCGACCGCCGCCAGTGGCAGCTTGTATTACGGCAAGGCGAGCGCTTTGGCGACGGAGGACGTCAACTACCGCAACCCGCTGTTGCTGGCGCCAGGGCCCAACGGCCAGTTGCAGTTCCTCGCCCAGGATTCGATCTATGCCGGCGGACTGTTCGTGACGCCGTCAGCCGCCGACCCCGCCACCATGGCCACGCCTTGGCGCCCGGCGTTTGTCGGCAGGATCGGCGAGAACCCCACCCCGGTGGCCAGCAACCTGTCCCCCAACGGCAACCCTGAAAACTCCAACCTGCTGCCATTGTTTGTGTTCGGCTCGGCCAGCGCATCGGGCGCAGCCTATGTCCCGGCGACCCCGGCGCGCTTCTATGCCTTGGCCGGGGATCTGCTGGGGGTCAGCAGTGGGCGGATCATCACCTTCAGCGGCGCGGTTGATGCGCTTCATTCGGGGCAGACCTGGTACGAGGGCGGTGGGCCGGTATGGATGATGGCGGGGCGGGATATCGTCAGCAGCGGCAGCCTTTTTGACTTGACGGCCAGCCCGGATGCGTCTCAATCCCGGGGCAACCTGTTTCTCCACAACAACCCGAATGACATCTCCATCGTGTCCGCCGGGCGCGACATCCTCTACAGCAACGTCCAGGTTGCCGGCCCCGGCACCCTGGAGCTGATGGCCGGGCGCAATATCCTCATGGAGGATCGGGTCAGCGTGACGAGTCTCGGTGCGTTGGTGCCGGGGGACAGCCGTCCGGGGGCAAGTATCGTCATGCAGGCCGGCGCAGGCCCCAACGGTCCGGATTACCGGCGCTTTGTCGAGGCCTACCTGAACCCCGAGAACCAGGTGCAGGTGGGTGAAGCCCTGACCCTGGGCGCTGGCAAAGTCGCCAAGAGCTACGAGAATGAACTGGCCGCCTGGCTGGCCGGGCGCTTTGGGTTTGTCGGTGACAGCGCACAGGCCCGGGCCTACTACGCGGCGCTGCCGGCCGAGCAACAGCGGGTGTTTGCCCGTGAGGTGTACTTTGCCGAGCTCAAGGCCGCCGGCCGTGAGTACAACCAGGCCGGCGGCGTGCGCGAGGGCAGTTATGTAAGGGGCCGGGCGGCGATTGCCGGGTTGTTCCCGGACAAGGACGTGGCCGGCAATGCCATTGCCTACAAGGGCGATATCACCCTGTTTGGCGGTGCCGGGGTGCACACCAACTTTGGCGGCTCGATCCAGATGCTTACGCCGGGCGGCGGTCAGACCTTTGGCATCGAAGGCGCGGCACCGCCGTCCACTGCCGGGGTCATCACCCAGGGCGCCGGGGATATCCAGTTGTATTCCCTGGACAGCATCCTGTTGGGCCAGAGCCGGATCATGACCACCTTTGGCGGCTCGATCATGGGCTGGTCGGCGGCGGGCGACATCAACGCCGGGCGGGGTTCCAAGACCACCGTGGTCTATACCCCGCCACGGCGGGTGTATGACAACTGGGGCAATGTGAGCCTGTCACCGTCGGTGCCCAGTACCGGCGCGGGCATCGCCACCCTCAACCCGATCCTGGAAGTGCCGGCGGGGGATATCGACCTGATTGCACCGTTGGGCACCATCGATGCGGGCGAGGCGGGGATCCGCGTGTCGGGCAATATCAACATTGCCGCGCTGCGGGTGGTCAACGCGGCGAATATCCAGACCCAGGGCAAATCGTCCGGGGTGCCGGTGTCGGCGGCGGTCAACACCGGGGCTATGAGCTCGGCCAGCGCGGCGGGGGCGGCGGCGTCCCAGGCCGCCGAAGACGCGGCACGCAACCAGCAGGCCGCCGCGCGCCAGGGCCGGGCGTCGATCGTCACGGTCGAGGTATTGGGGTTTGGCAGCGAGCCGGTGCAACGTCGGGAGCAAGAGGCCCGCAGGACACCGGCGTATAACCCCGACAGCCCGGTGCAGGTGCTGGGGGCGGGGCCGTTGAGCGAACAGGCCAAGGCGCAGTTGACGGATGAGGAGCGGGGGCAGATCAGCTTGTAGTGACCAAGCCCCCCTGTGTGGGCTTGCTCGCGAAAGCAGTGGGTCAGTCAATATATTCGGCGACTGAAGCACCGCTATCGCGAGCAAGCCCGCTCCCACAGGGAATGTAGCTTCGCGCTCTGGCTCTGCTGTTGTTTTTGATATGGCTTTTGATCTTAGGCGCCCCGTTAAACCACGATCGCGGCGGGCCCACGGAGCAATGCCTGACTGCGGGCATGCCGAGCCTAGGCGAGGCACCGAGTGGTGGGGCGAGGACCTTTTGGTTACTTTTGGGCCCCTCCAAAAGTGACCCGCTGTAAGAGCGGAACCCTAAGTAGCCGTTACCGCAGCAATGGATATGTACTCATACCCAAAAGAAAGTTGTGTAGATACCTATGGCCATCGCAGGCAAGCCAGCTCCCACATTTGCATTGTGGTATGGCGCAAAATTCAGCGCCCGACCAAGATCCCCTTGTGGGAGCGGGCTTGCTCGCGATAGCGGTGGTTCAGCCAACATATTCAGTGGCTGACCCACCGCCATCGCAGCGATGCGGCGATCCGACAAGCCCCACACATTTGAATTGTGGTGTGGCCAAAACGCTGTGCCCGGCAAAGCCCCACTCAAGGCTGGCAAGGATCGGTCTTGTTCAACAGATTTCCCGTCGAATACCACACACGCTGCGCCGCCGGCCCCAGGTCCAGTGCCACCGGCGCATCCGCACGGCCTTCCAGCAGTGTCGGATACACCCCAGGCTTGAGCGGCGACTGGCAGACGATCGGCAACGACTGCACCGTGGTGAAGTTCAAATCCACCGTAGACACCAGTTGCGCCGCCGAAAACGGTGCCGGCGGCGCAGGCAGGGTAATGATTTCCTGGAAGTCCGGGTCCTGGGCGATGTAGTGCGTCAAGTGCGCCTCATTGCCTCGGCCAAACAAGGTGTACACCAGCTGTTTGGGCCGCTCGATACCCAGGTTGAACGGCCGGTAGATCACCACCGCCTCGACCGTCACCGGCACGTTGTCAAACAGCACCGGCCCCGGGGTGCCGCCGCCGTCATTGGAGTAGCCGTCAAAGATCGTCGCCTTGAACGCGGTCACTTCACCGGCCTTGAGCTGGGGCAGGGTGAACGTGTCGTTATCGACGTTGATCAGGTTATACGGCTTGCTCGGGTTGGCCGCGCGCAGCGCCTGGTACTTGGCCATCACGTCGGCGGGCAGGCTGGCCTGCAGGACGATCTGGTACCTGTGCTTTTCCGTGGTGAACATCGGCATATGCACCAGGAACAGGGTCTGCGAACCGACCATGAACATACCGTGGTTACCCGGCGCATCGGCATCGGCGCCGTTGTTCACCGCGTGCAGTTCATGGGCCGAATGGGCAAAGGCCTGGGGCGCAAGGAGTATCGACAGCGCGAGCATTAGGGTGGCGAGGGAACGCTTCATGGTTGGCCGTCCTTGAGGGTTTCAAAGGCATGTACACGCTTGATCAGGCCTTTTTGCTGGGCCGAGTCGGCGTTGTTGAACAGGAACGAGAAGTCCGAAGCCAGGGTCGGGCTGCCGGCAATCGTCGCTTGCTGATGGCATTGATTGCAGCTCATACCCTGGACGTAAGTCTCCAGGGTGGTGTTGGCCACCGGTACGTTGCTGTCGCTGATAAAGGCGCCATAGGACAGCGGCACCGTCGCTCCCGACCCCGGTTCGTCAGGGAACGGGGCGGTTGGCGAGGTGATCCACAGCACATTGACCAGCTTGTAGTACTGGAACACCGACTGGCCGTTGGTCTGTTGGGCGAAGCTGGCCTGTACCGCAGCGTTGAGGGCTTGCATGTCCGAAGGCAGGGGGTGTTCGCGGGTGGTCTGGACCGGTTGGTCGCGGGGATAGGGTTCGGTGCATTCCCGATCAGGGTGGTGCTGCTGGCACTGGATGCGGGCCACGTTCGGTGTGCATACGTCAGGGCCACCGGTGCAATTGGGGTTGTAGAAGGTGTAGCCGTCTGGCGGTGTCTGTTGCGCGGGCACCTGGTTCGGTTCCTGTACGTTGTCCACTTGCTCGAAGGTGGTCCAGATGAAGTTCGGTTCGCTCTGGGTCTTGTTGATGATATGCAGGCCCACCAGGCCCACCACTTGCTGGGTGCATTGCAGGGTGGCGGGGTTCTTGAGCCAGGCCAGGGTGGTCAGGTAGCGCCCGTAGAGCTGGGGCTTGCCGGTGAGGATGCGCCAGGCCGCCTTGAGTTCCAGGGCGCCCAGTTGTTCCTGGCGCAGTGGGTGGGTGGGCATCGAGCGCATCATCTCGCCGGCCGGCAGCGACAGGCCGGCCGGGTGCTTACCATTGCTGTTTTGCGCGACGATCAGTTGATTGGCCGCATCGTACAGGCCGTTGTCGACGATGTAGTCAAACTCGGCCTTGCCCACCTTGCGTTCAAAATACACCAGGTTGCCGGTCTGGTCCGTCAGCCAGCCGCCGGCGGCTTCCATGATCGGGTCGGGAATCGACGCCAGGGTGCCGCTGGACAAGTGGAAGCGATGTTGGGCGTTGGTCGCGCTTTCCGAGGTGGCGTTCATGAATTTGCGCGCCCCCACCGACAGCGTCTGGAGGTTGTTCTGGTTGCTGCAATTGGACGGCACCAGGGTTTGCACCCCCCAGTCGCTGGGCTTGGGTGCGCCGGGCAGGAAAATATCATTGGCGTCCTTGTAGCTGGCCCATACCGGCGCCACGCTCATGGGTTTGCCGGCGGTGGTGGGGACGCCGAATTGCTCGACGGTGATGCTTCTGTCCGGCTCGCCCGCCAGGTTGGGATCGGCTGGCCAGCCGGGGTCCACCGGCCAGTTAAGGGCAATGAACAATTGCCAGCCAAAGCAATTCATAAAGCCCTGGCCGGTGGTGCCGAAATTGTTGACCGGCAGAAACCCGCCGCTCTTGGGGTTGAACACCAGTTGCTGCTGGACACAGTTATCGGCCTCCGACGCTTGGGCCGATGGCAGGATAAACAGGGACAGCAGCGTGCCGACCAGCAGCAGATTACTCAAGCGATACCTGGACATCATCGCGCTCCTTGCAAGAAGGTGAAGCCTCTAGCCGTTCTGCAGGCGCCGGCAAGCCAGCGCCTACAGGGCACGGTGTTTGCCCTTAAGTGGAAGGCACCAGCGCCAGCCCGGATTCCCATGGATGGTCCGCCGCGCTGACGTTATCCGCCTCGCCCGGGTTGAGCGCGCGTACCGTCACCAGCCCCGGCGCGGCGTCCGCGGCAACGGTGATGGTCATGATGTAGCACTGGGTGCCGCCCGCGTTGGTCTGGCCGGGAATGGCCGTGGCATCGGGCCAGAACTCCTCGATCTGCGCCGTCACCCCGGGGTTGCTGAACTGCACCCGTGCGGTGGCGGGGGTGGTCTTGAGGTCGGCGCCTTGGACCACCAGCGCGAACTGCCCGCTGCTGCCAGGGGCCAGCCAGGCCGGCAGGTCGGTGGGCGACAGGCCGTAGAACAGGTCCACCGGCAACAGCTGCACCGGCCAGGGTTGCAGGCCATTGACCCGGTCCTGCACGCAAGACGATTGCTGTTGCGCGGTGCTCGGCATGGTGGTGACACTCAGGCCCACCAGCAGTTGCTGGGCAATCACCCATACATAGCTCACGGCCTGGCCGTTGATGGTGATGTCATTGATCGAGAACCCCGCACTTTCCGGCACCTCGAACACCGCCTGCAGGATCTGGTCGGAGCCGTTGGCCGCCGATTTGGCGGTGCCGCGGGTAATCCGCCAGTACTGGCTTACATCCTGGCCTTGTGGGCCTTTCCAGGCATTGAAATTGGTCGGTTGTTGCAGGTACAGGGCGATAGGGTTGGTCAGGGAGATACGGCTGGGTGGGGTCCCATCATTGGTCGCGCCATTGGCGGCAAAGCCGATATGCGGGTCGGAGTTGCGATAGTTCTGCCCATATTGCGCGCAGCAGATCAGGGCCTGAGGAGTCTGGCTGCTTTGCAGGGGCCGCATGATCGTGGCCGCCGCCGCCAGGTACACCTCGGCGCTGAGGGTGTTGGGGCCGGAGGTCAGGTGCATTGCGCCGCCGAACTGCCCGGGGGTACAGGCGGTGCCGGCGTTCCATTTGTTGACGGTGTCGTAGGCCGGCAGGCCCGTGGTCGGGTCAATCACGACGTCACCGGGGTTGCCGGTCTTGCATTTGCTGGTGTAGCGCAGGTACAGGTCTTCCAGTTGTACGGCCGGGTCGATGTAGTCGCGGTACAGCCCCAGCACGGCATTCGGATCGATGCGCCACATGGCCAGGAAATACGCCGGGTTTTCGCTGGTGAACGTGATCTTGCGCATGTGGCCATTGGTATCGCGCACAATCGACCACTCGCAGTATTCGTCCAGCCAGCCCCGTGGCCCTGAGGGCGAGAAGTCCTTGTATTTGCCGTTCCAGTCGATAGTCGGGCAACGGGTCACCGGCAGTTGCAGCAGGGTGCCTTTCTTGTCCGGGTCGTACAGGGTGTAGAGGGTGTTGTTGATGGTGATCTGGCCGTTGTCGGTCAGCTCCATGACCTGTTGCAGGGTCATGGCCTTGCCACCCAGTTGCGGAACCACCGCCTTGCCGCTGTCGTAGAAAAAGGTCCACAGCCGGTTGGGAAAGGGTTGCCAGGTAATCGCTGGCAGGGTGGTGTCGCCATAGCCCTCGACCAGCGGGTTGTAATAGGCCGAGCGCGGCGCGTCGTTCAGGCCCGACCACGGGTTGCCGATGATCGCAGCTTCGGTCCAGCCGGTGATGTCGTTGTTCCAATCGGTTTCAAATTGCGGCAACTGGTTTTCCAGACCCAGCTTGTTGTAGTCCTTTGGCGCTTGCCCAGCGGGGGACGTGAATTGCTTGAAGGGCGTGCTCATGTCAGATCTCCATGGGGGGTAGAAACGGAGCAGCAACCGGCACTCGGGGGAGGGTCGGCAACGGTCTGGCGTGGGTCGTCCCACACCAGTTGGGCGATAAAGCCAGGCAGCGGCGCGTACTCTTGCGGCGCCAATACCCGGGCACTATCGAGATGGGTGACCAGCAGGCTCAACTGCACGGCATCCGTGGGGCCCAGGTGCAACGCCGTGGCACTGCGCGCGGCATTCAGCGCACGGCACACGCCCTGGGTGATGCAACGGCCCTTGTCGTCTACCAGGCCCATGCCGATGCGGCTGAAGCGCCCGACGTAGTGCGGGTTATCAGCGCTGGCCTGTTGGGGGGTGGCGTCGGGTTGGTTGAGGAACACATCGATCAGGTAGGTGTCGTGGGTGCAGCGCACATGGTCGAACACTACCCACGGGCCGCTGGCCTGGGCCTGCTCCTGGGCCGGTGCGGCACTGTGCGGGCAGCACGCGTTCGCGCTGGCGCGCCGTGCACCGAACGGCGGCGCCACCGGGGTGGCGTAGTCGTAGCCGATATGCCGGCTGTCCTGGGCCATATCGCCCAAAGTGGTATAGCGCCAGGCATCGGCACTGGTGAACGTGACCGTCTCGGCCTGGCTGCCGGCAAACGGCTGGAGCAGGCACTGGGTGGTGTACTGCGCCGCCGGGTTGGCGCGGATCCAGATCTCCAGCACACGGTCGATATTGGCGTGATAGGAGCAGAACAGCGGGTCAAACGCGGTGTAGGCGTTGTCGGCCATATCGCCGCCGATCCAGCCGTGATAGTTGTCGTGGGGCTGCTCGTACAGGCCATCGAAATTCAGCGTGCGGTTGGGGTACAGCGCGTCCTGTTGCGGTGGATCGAACACCGTGATGTTGGCCCAGGGATACCCCGGCACGCCCTGGGGCTGGCTGAAGGTCTTGAACGTCAAGGCATCCACCACCTGCTGCTGGAAAATCCGGCTCATGCCATACAGCTGGGTGCGCTTGGCACGTTGTTCGTCGCCCTGGGTGTAGAACAGCGGGTTGCGTTGCACAAACCGGCAGTCCACACCTTCGACATTGCCCGCTGCACAGACCTTCGAGCGACCATCCTTGGCCGCCGCATACCGCAACGGGTTGCGCCGCACTTCGCCGTTGTGCGGGTGCACGTAGGTTTCATCGAGGAAGGCCTGGGGCAGGCCGGCCTGGGGGCTGCCATCGACACTGGCGTCTTCGGCCATCCAGTCCCAATACGGGATCGGGCAGTCGATCAACGCCTCCAGGTACAGCAGGTAAGCGCGATGCCACAGGGCAAAGGCCTCCTGGTAATGCAGGCACCAGTTGGTGTGGATATAGGCATAGCGCTGCCACGGCGAGCCACTGTCCGGGTTGCCGATCTGCATCACGTCGTCGAGCCGTGCGCGGTACAGGTCCAGTTGTTCCTGGCTCAAGGCGCGGATGTCTTGGCGCACGCGCTTGACCGGGTGCGGCAGGTCCGGTGGTGGAATGCGCTCGGCGATATCGAACGGCGAAAAGCTGTTCAGGCGCCAGCCTTGGTTGACCCACAAACGCAAGGTTTCCAGGGCGTCGATGGGCCAGAACTGCCGGTCATCCAGGGTCAGCGGCATGTTGCGCGAGGCCAGGTGCTGGTAGATGGTTTCGGACCAGGTCTTGACCGAATCGGGGTCTTCCAGGAACACGTCGTAGGCATTCATGCACCGCACCCACGAACCTGCGACCTTGGCGCGGTCGGCGGGCGGTATCCAGTAAGGCGCGGTGAAAAGCCCTTGGATATCAGCGGTCCATGTCGGTTTCGCGACTATCATAAGATCCCTCTCATGCGGCCCCATGCTGGATCTTGCGGGGCTGCTAAGCTGGAATTGATAGTAACGGGCCACTGCGCAGGATTTGTGCAAATTGGCCCCCTGTTACGGCGGATTCATTGCAGTTTTCTCAAGGAAGAAGTGGAAATAATGACAGACGCCATGGATTTGAAAATTCTCGGCAAATTGCAGAAGGATTGCACCCAGAGCCTGGACTTGCTCAGCGACAGCGTGGGGCTGTCCTCGACCAGTTGCTACCGGCGCATCCGGCGCCTGGAGAGCGCGGGGATCATCAAGGCCAAAGTGGCGGTGCTGGATGAGAAAAAGCTGGGGATCCAGGTCACGGCATTCTTTTTGATCAAGCTCGACAAGGACAGCAACGACATTGATCGCAAGATGCAGCACATCCTGGTCAACCACCCGGAGATACAGGACTGCTACCTGATGACCGGGGAGTTTGATTTTGTGATGGTGGCCAAGTTTCGCGATGCCACGGAGTACACCGAGTATATCTATCGGTTCCTGGACACTTACCGCGATATTCCGATCCGCACCTATTCGTCGACGCTGGTGGTGCGCACGGTGAAGAAGTCTTATGAACTGCCGTTGCAGGAGGTGTAGCGCCTGACAATCCAGCCTGGCGAATGAAGCTTTTGTGACAAAAGTTCGGTAGTCCTCCCGTGCCCCCGTCTTGCCTATGTAACGCGCTCAAGCGCGCGACACAGGCCAGGAGTGGGGCGGATGGGAACTATGGAACGCTACTCGAAAGTAGGCATGCAGGAGCTCGACCAGCGCCTGTCAAAGATTGTCGAGGCCGCGCGCAAGAAGCCGGTCTCGGTGTATCGCTATGGCGCGCCCTGGGTCTGGATCGTGTCCCAGGACGACTGGCAGGGCGCCTTAAAAGAAGTGTCCAGCTATATACCTGCCGGCCATTCCCTGGTGTTGCTACGCCCGCAGATCGACGAGGTGCTCGACCAGCACCGCGACCTGTTGCAGGCCCTGAGTGCCGAGCCCGGCATGCTGATCGCCCCGCGCACGGTGTTGCAGATCCTGCTGCTGCAACTGCTCTATTCGGTGCCCAGCGAACAGCAACTGCATGAACAGCTCAACTACAACCTGCTGTTCCGCTGGTTCGTCGGCCTCGACCTGACCCAACGGGTGTGGGGCATCCATGTGCTGCAACGGGATATCGCCACGCTCCTGGGCAACCCACGGGCGGTGCAATTGATCCAGAAAATCATCGGTGAAGTGTTCTGTGGCGCCTTGCTGCACATGCCGGAGTTCTCCTTGAACTTCGCGCTGATGCACACCTGGCTGGCACGGCATGCCCATACCTCGACATCCAGCAATTGAGTCGGCCGAACGCGGTGCCAACAAGCGTGAAGGCCAACCATTCCAGTAATCCAGGGGGCGGTGTGACGCATCTGTTCAAATCAACGTTGGCGCTGTGCTGGCTGACACTGGCGCCAGCGGTGTTGGCCGAGGAGCCGGGGGCTGCGTCCGAGGCCGCGGTGCGGCGGGTGGACGTCAATGAGTACTTCGTGCGCGGCAACACTGTGCTCGATGCCCGGGCCATCGAGGAGGCGGTGTACCCGTTCCTCGGCCCGCAAAAGACCCTGACCGATATCGAAGGCGCCCGTGACGCCTTGCAGAAGATCTACCAGGCGCGCGGTTATCAGTCGGTGTTTGTCGAATTGCCCGAGCAGAAGGTCGATGACGGCATCGTCTACCTGCAAGTCAGCGAGACCAAGGTCGGCCGGGTGCGCGTGGTGGGGGCCAAGCACTATTCGCCGGTGGAAATCCGCGAGGAGGTGCCGGCGTTGAAGGAAGGGGCGGTGCCGGATTTTGCCACGGTGCAGACCCAGCTCGCCGGCCTCAATCGCGGCGCCGGGCGCCAGGTCACACCGCTGGTGCGCGAGGGCCAGCGTCCCGGCACCATGGATGTGGACCTGCAAGTCGAAGACCAGAACCCCTGGCACGCCAGCCTCGGCCTGAACAACGACTACAGCGCCGACACCGAGAAGCTGCGCAGCGTCGCGACCCTGGGCTACGACAACCTCTGGCAACTGGGCCACAGCGTGTCCCTGACCTATTTCACCGCGCCCCAGGACAGCGCAAACGCCAAGGTCTGGTCGGGTGCCTACAGCGCGCCGCTCAACGAGCGCTGGACGCTGCAGTTTTCCGGTTACCAGTCCGACAGCAATATCGCCACCATCGGCGGCAGCAACGTGTTGGGCAAGGGCCACTCTTACGGTGTGGCGGCAATCTACAACCTGCCGGCCAGTGGCGCCTGGGCCAACTCACTGTCGGTGGGCGTGGACTTCAAGGACTTCGAGGAGCAGATGCAGTTCGGCGCCAGTCGCGACCAGATCCCGCTCAAATACGCGCCACTGACCTTCGGCTACAACGGCTACCGCTACACCGAACAGGCGCAACTGGGCCTGGGTCTGAACCTGGTGGTGGGCACCCGTGCGTTTTTTGGCTACGGCAGCGACGCCGAAGAATTCCAATACAAGCGCGATAAGGCCAGCCCCAGCTTTGCCGTGCTCAAGGGCGACCTCAATTACACCTACACCTTCACCGGCGACTGGCAATCGGCGACCAAGACTGCGTTCCAACTGGCCTCTGGCCCGCTGGTCTCCAACGAGCAGTATTCGGCCGGTGGCGCCACGTCGATCCGTGGCTACCTGGCCGCCGAGCGCACCGGGGATGAGGGCTACTTGCTGTCCCAGGAACTGCGCACGCCGTCCCTGGCCAAGTTCCTCGGCAGCTATGTGCAGGAGTGGCGCTTCTACGCCTTCGCCGAAGGCGCACGCCTGCGCCTGCAAGACCCGCTGCCCGAGCAGGAAGACGAATACAGCCTGGCCAGCGTCGGCCTCGGCACCCGCGCCAGTTTGAGCAAGTGGCTGTCCGGCAGCCTGGATTGGGGCTACCCGCTGCTCGATGGACCGAACACCCAGAAACAGGACTCGCGACTGCACTTCAGTGTGCAGGCGACTTTCTGACCCTTTTTCCCGGAGAACCCTTCACATGCAACGCCTATTCCTGAGCCTGTTGATCTGCCTGGGCTTCGCGCTCCCGGCCACCGCCCATGCCTGGTGGCAGGACGACTGGCACTACCGCAAGCAGATTTCGGTGGACACCACCCCCCAAGGCGCCGCGATCAATCAGGCGCTGGGCCGTACCGCCTTGCTGGTGCGCCTGCACACCGGCAACTTCACCTTTGACGGGGTCAAGGAAGACGGGGCCGATCTGCGCTTTGTCAGCGCCGACGACAAGACTGTGTTCAATCACCAGATCGAGAGTTTCGACCCGCTGATGGGCATGGCGTTGATCTGGGTCGATGTACCCAAGGTCGAAGGCGGCCAGCGCCAGGACCTGTGGATGTACTACGGCAACGACAAGGCCCCGGCGACCGGCAACGGCCAACTGACGTTCGATCCGAGCTACACCGCGCTCTATCATTTCGATGGCGCCAACGGCACTCCGGCCCGTGACACCACGGCCTATGGCAACACTGCGCTGAACGCCACCGGGGCGAGTGTCGACGGTGTGATCGGGCGGGCCTTGCAGTTCAGTGGCCAGCCGTTGTTGTTGCCAGCCAGCCCGTCGCTGCAACACACCGCCAGCGGCGCCTTTACTTTCAGCGCCTGGCTGCGCCTGGACCAGGCCGGTGGCGAGCAAGTGGTGCTGGCCCGGCGCGAAGGCAGCGCCAGCCTGCTGCTGGGCTTGAACCAGGGCACGCCGTTTGTCGAGATCGACGGCCAGCGCGCAGTCTCGAGCCAGCCGCTGAACCCCGGCCAATGGCAACACCTGGCGTTCACCGCCGCCGGCAATAGCGTGACCCTGTATGTCAACGGCCACGAAACCGCGACCCTGGCGTTGGCGATGCCGGCATTCAACTCGCAACTGGCCATCGGCGCCGACCTGCCGGACGCCACCAGCGGCCTGCTGCCCTTTGCCGGGACGCTGGACGAGTTGCGCCTGTCCAAGGTCGCCCGCCCGGCGGGGGTGTTGTTGGCCGATGCCAGTGCCCAGGGTTCGGAGTCTAAACTGCTGGCCTATGGCGTGGACGAGGAACAGTCGGGCTTTGGGTTCGGCAGCCTGGGCTTCTTGCTCAAGGCCGTGCCCATTGATGCCTGGGTGATCATCCTGGTGCTGGTGGCGATGATGGTCCAGTCGTGGGTCATCATGATCCGCAAGAACCGCATGGTCAGCCGGGTCAGCAGTGCCAACGAGATCTTTCGCGAGCAGTTCGCGCAGATCGGCACTCGCCTGGAGATGTACTACGACGACCAGGTCCTGGCCGAGCGCCTCAGCCACTCCTCGCTATGGCGCCTGTACCGCGTCGCGGTCCAGGAGATCCGCACCCGCCGCGCCCAGGGCGCCGACACCAGCTCGGTCTCGGCGGCCACCATCGAAGCCATCCGCTGCTCCATGGATGGCGTGCGCACCCGGGAAAACCAGCAGCTCAGTGCCAAGCTCTCGACCCTGTCCAACGCCATTGCCGGCGGCCCGTACATCGGCCTGCTCGGCACCGTGCTGGGGATCATGGTGGTGTTCCTCGGCACAGCCATGGCCGGCGACGTCAACATCAATGCGATCGCCCCGGGCATGGCCGCCGCCTTGCTGGCCACCGCCATGGGCCTGTTCGTCGCAATCCCCGCACTGTTTGGCTACAACCGCCTGATTACCCGCAACAAGGAGGTCAGTGCCGACATGCGGGTGTTCGTCGATGAGTTCATCACTCGCCTGGCCGAGATGCACGGTGAAAGCCAGTCCAGCGAGGCCGCGCATCGGCGCGTCCAGCCCGCCCACGTACCGGCCTGAGGAGAACCCGTATGGCTTCTGTGAATGCCTCCCACGACGATGACGACGATGCCGCCGTCGACAGCATCAATATCACGCCCCTGGTGGACGTGCTGATGGTGGTGCTGGTGATGTTTATCCTCACCGCCACGGCCCAGGTCTCGGGGATCCAGATCCACTTGCCCAAGGCCAGTGCCTCGGTGTCGTTGTCCGAGGCCAAGACCAAGGCGATCTCGGTGAATGATGGCGGCCAGGTGTTCCTCGACGCCTACCCGGTGACCCTGGGGGAACTGGAAGAGCGCCTGCGCATCGAGAAGGCCCTGAACCCGGAGTTCCCGGTGATCGTGCGCGGCGACGCCACGGTGCAGTACCAGAAGGTCATCGAGGTGCTCGATCTGCTGCGCCGCCTGGAGCTGTCCCAGGTCGGCCTGGTCACTGGCAAACCATCATGACCGCACAGATGCCGATCCCGCCCACGCCGGTGAAACAGTCGCCGCTGCGCCCGCTGAAGTGGGGCGCCGGCCTGCTGGTGGGCGCCGTGGCCGCGTGGTTTTTGTGGCAGTGGGCCAATGACATGAGCGGCGTGCGCCGCGAAGCGCCCAAGGTGCCGATGATTATCCCGTTGCCGCCCCCACCGCCGCCGCCCCCGGAGCCGCCCAAGGAGCCCGAACCCCAGGTCGAGGAAAAAATCCCGGAGCCGGAACCCACGCCCGCGCCGGAGGAGGTCAAGCCCGAGGAGCAGGCACCGCCGAGTCCCGCCGACGACCTGGCCAACCCGATGCAGATCGACGGCGATGCCCAGGCCGGTAACGACGGTTTCAACGTCGGCGCCGGCAAGGGCGGCGGCATGGCCGGGTCCGGTGGGGGCGGCCTGGGCACGGGCACGTTCAAGCAGTACCTGGCCGGGGTGTTCCAGCGCCTGCTGCGCGAAGACCCAGAGCTGCGCAAGAAGGCCTATGCGGTGCAGGCCGACCTGTGGCTGAGCGGCGACGGCGAGGTGACGCGGGTGGAGCTGGCCCAGTCCAGCGGCGATGCCGACACCGACGCCCAGGTGCTGGCGGCACTGCGGGCCACGCCCCGTTTGAAAGAACGCACACCGGCCTCCCTGACGTTGCCGGTGCGCCTGTCCCTCAAGGGCCGACGCCCGGAGTGAGCCAACCTTTTTGCAGTTTTCTACAGGAGTTGTGTGCAGATGATTTCCCACGTGAATCGATTGACCCTGGCGGTCGGCATGGTTATCGCGACCCTGGTCGGCCAGGCAACGGCCGCCCCGGCCGCGCCTTCGGAAAACGCCACGATCAACCTGATCCGCCTGTTGGTGCAGCAAGGCGTGCTCAAGCAGGAACAGGCCGACGGGCTGATCGCCCAGGCCGAGAAAGAGGCGGTGCAGGCACGCCAGAGCGCAGTCGCCGCCACCGGGCCTGCGGCGGCACCTGGGGATGTGCGGGTGCAGTACGTGCCGGCCGCCGTGCGTGAGCAGATCCGCGACCAGGTCAAGGCCGAAGTCATGGCCACCGCCAAGCAGGAAAACTGGGCCCAGCCCAACACCTTCCCGGACTGGGTCTCGCGTATCAGCTTCGACGGCGATATCCGCCTGCGTGACGAGTCGCGGTTTTTCTCCGGCAATAACAGCAATGAAATCGTCGATTACGCCAAGCTCAACGAGAACGGTCCCTACGACGTTAACAAAGACACCAACACCCGCCTGCCGCCCTTGCTCAACACCCGGGAAGACCGCGAGAACCTGTTCCGCCTGCGCGCACGCCTGGGCATGAAGGCGATCATTGCGCCGCAGTGGACCGCCGGCATCCGCATCGGCACCGGCTCGGACAATAACCCGGTGTCCACCACCCAGACCCTGGGTGGCGGCTTTGGCAAGAAAGATATCTGGCTCGACCAGGGCTACCTGACCTGGAAGGCCACCCAGGACCTGACCCTGACCGGCGGGCGGATCGCCAACCCGTTCTATTCCACCGACATGATGTACTCCAGCGACCTGAACTTCGACGGCGTGGCGGCGATCTTCAACCACAGCCTGAGCAACGAATGGGGCCTGTTCGGCACGCTGGGCGCGTTCCCGGTGGAGTACACCTCCGACACCGCCAGCAGCAACGGCTTCGACAAGGAAGACAGCGACACCAAATGGCTGTTCGGCGGGCAGATCGGCGCCAACTGGAAGATCAACCGCAGCAACAGCCTCAAGGGCGCATTGGCCTACTACCGCTTCGACGATATCGAAGGCCAGCGCTCCAGCCCTTGCTCGCCGTGGGCCGGCGCGCCGGGCTGCGACACCGATGGTTCGCGCGTGGCCTTTATGCAGAAGGGCAACAGCGTGTTCTTGCTGCGCAATATCAGCGCCAACCCGGCGACCCCGGGCCTGACCCCGCAACCGCAATATGTGGGCCTGGCCTCCAAGTTCGATGTGCTGGACCTGAACCTGGTGTGGGACAGCGAACTGCCGCAGGACTTCAAGTTGCGCAGCCAGGCCAACTTCATTCACAACCTGGCCTACGACAAGGACGAGATGCTCAAGCGCAGCGAAGGCGAGATCGTCAACAACCTCAACAGCAAGGGCCAGTTTGAAAGTGGCGGCAATGCGCTGATGGTGCAGTTCACCCTCGGCAGCGCCCTGGAGATGAAAAAGGCCGGCGACTGGAACCTGTTGGCCGGCTACAAGTACATCCAGCCGGATGCCTTGCCGGACGGCTTCAACGACTCGTCGTTCCACCTCGGGGGCACCAACGCCAAGGGCTACTTCATTGGCGGCAACTACGGCATCGACAAGAACATCTACGCCAGCGCCCGTTGGCTGAGCGCCTCAGAGGTATATGGCGCGCCGTTTGAAGTCGATGTGATGCAACTGGAACTGAATACGCGCTTCTGACGCGTCGGGAGAGATCCATGAACATGCGAATTTGCGGACTGGTCCTGGCCCTGGTCGCCACTGGCGCCTCGGCCGAAGGCCTGGAAGAGCGCCTGCGTACTCAACTGCGCAGCACCACCGCGCAATTGCAGGCGCTGCAAAGCGAGCAGGCCCAGGCCGCCGCCGCAAGGCTTGCCGCCGAAAACCAGGCCAAGCAGGCCCAGGTGCAGATCAAGCAATTGAGCCTGGAACTGGACAAGGCCCGGGGCGTGGCCGAGCAACTGGCCGGCCAGCAGCAGAGCCTCTACAGCCAGGCCCAGGCGCAAGTGGCGGCGAGTGCCGAGCAGACCGGCAAGTTCAAGAAAGCCTATGAGGACCTGCTGGTGCTGGCCCGTGGCAAAGAATCCGAACGCGCCCGTTTGCAAGCGCAATTGAGCGAACGTGACACACAAGTGCAGCAATGTTCAGCCAAGAATCAACAGATGTATGGCGTGGCCCAGGAGTTGCTCGCGGCCTACGAAAAGATCGACGTGGCCGAGGTCATGAGCATTCGCCAACCGTTCGCCAGCGGCGCGCGGGTCAAGTTCGAGGAACTGGCCCAGGGCTTTGGCGACGGGCTGTACAACAGCCGTTTTGATGCGCCCCAGGCGGCGCTTACTCACTGATCAACCAAGGAAGAAACGCACATGAGCGAATTGATGAACAGCGTGACCCCCCAGAGCCTCACCGAGTTGCTGCAAGAGGCCGGCTACCGGGTCAACCAGAGCGAGCAGAACGGCATCGTGCAACTGCTCAGCGCCAGCCAGGGCATCGGCTTTGCCGTGCGCTTCGGCAACCCGGCGGCGGAGCAGGGCGCCTATGTGGATTTCACCTACAGCTGCGCGCTGCGGGTCCAGGGCGAGCTGCCCGAAGGACTGGCCCAGGTGTGGAACGCCTCGCGGCGCTTTGCCCGGTTGTCGGTGCAGGGTGAGTTCCTGCTGATGGAAATGGATGTGGTGGTGGCGGGCGTCGGTGCCCTGCATCTGCGCAGCCAGCTGGAATTGTGGGACCGGCTGCTGCAAGAATTTATCGTCTACCTGCGTGAATACAGCCATACCGCTGCGCAATTGCAGGCCCAGGACGCACCGGGCGTCGACACCCGCGAAGAGGCGCCGGCACTGTGAAAAAACCAACCCTGGTGGTGGGGGCGTTGGCCCTGTTGGTGGTGGCGGTGGGTTTGGGGCTGCGCTCGGGCAGCGACCCGGTCGCCGCCCAGCAACCGGCCCCGGTGATCGCCCCGGATGGCCCGGCGGTGGCGCGCCTGGGCAATCAACAGGTGGACTTAGCGGAACTGCAGGCGCTGCTGGCGACCTTGCCGGCCGAATCCCGCGAGCAATTGCGCGCCAATCGTGGCGCCCTGGAAACCTGGATCCGCTCGCGGCTGGCGCAAAAGGCCGTGCTTGAACAAGCCGATGCCCAGGGCTGGCGACAACGCCCGGAGGTGGAGCAACAGACCCGCGCCGCCACCGAGCAGATCGTGTTTCGCGACTACCTGCTGTCGGTCAGCCAAGTGCCGGCCGACTACCCCAGCGCCGCCGAGTTGCAGCAGGCCTATGACAGCGGCAAGGCGCAGTGGATGACGCCGCCGTTGTACCGGGTCAGCCAGATCTTCCTGGCGGTGGATGGCCCGCAAGGCACCGAGGCCGTACGGCGCCAGGCCCAGGACCTGAGCCGCCGGGCCCAGGCCGCGCCGGCGGAATTTGCCGGGTTGGCCAGCCAGTACTCCCAGGACGCAGGCAGTGCCGGGCGCGGCGGGGATACCGGCCTGCAACCCTTGCAGCAACTGGTGCCCGAGGTGCGCACGGTGGTCGCGCGCCTTAAACCGGGCGCCGTCTCGGACGCGGTGCAAAGCGCGGCGGGGTTCCATGTGCTTAAGTTGACCGAGCACCAACCGGCGCGCACCGCCAGCCTCGACGAACTGCGCCCACGCCTGACCGAGGCCCTGCGGGCCCAGCGCCAGGAGCAGATTGCCAAGGCCTACCTGGAAGGCATGCTCAACACCGCCACCTTGAGCATCGACGGTGCGCAGCTGAACCAGGTACTGCAATAGCAACGACTGACTGCATGGATGCACAGACCCAATAAGACAGGGAGTTCCCCATGGACTATCTAGAGCCCGCAGCACCCCACGGCATGATGCCTTACCGCGCGCCCGGCGAACCCCGGGAAGCCTGGCTGGCCCTGGCCGCCGGCATCGACCCGGAGGTGGCGCGCTACTTTCTGATCAGCGCCCGCTGCGGCTGCTTTATGCAGGCGGCGCGCAGCCTGAATATCAAGGCCACCCTGCTGCGCAAACGCCTGGCGCTGCTGGAAGAACAGATGCGCCGTTCACTGTTCAGCTACCAGGGCAACGTCCTGGCGTTGAGCCGTGACGGCCAGCAGCTACAGGCGCGCTTGGTGACCCTGGCCAATGAACGGCGTGTGCCGGTGCAGGAGCAGCCGCTGATTCGCCTGGCGGTGGCCGAGACCATCTTGCATGACATCCTCGGGCGCGACCTGATCGCCCTGCTGCGTCGCAATGCCAGTGTGCGCCTGGAGATTGTCAGCATCGACAGCCCGCAGGCGCTGCAGGCGGTAGAGGCCGATGTGGTGCTGTGGCTGGCGGGCGTCGACTCGCCGCAGCCGGGGCCGGGTTTTGCGACCCACCCACCGCAGGCGCTGGCCTGCCTGGATTATGTGCCGCATATCGCCAAGCGCTACTCACGCCTGGCCGCACGGCCGGACAGTGTGGATGACTTGGCGGACTACATGCTGGTGCAATGGCAGCCCGACGGCTTGGTCGAGGCGCTGGCGCCGTGGAACCGCCTGGTGGAGCAGCGCGTGGCCGGGGTCGTGCAGGTGCAGGCGTATCCGTTGATGCTGGAGATGATCCGTTGCAGCGCGTGCATCGGGTTATTGCCGCGCTACATGAGTTGCTTTGACCGGGGCTTGCTGGCGTTACCGGGGTTGTTTGCTCAGGACATGCAACGCCAGGTATGGATGGCGGTCAATGCCGCGGCGGCGCATCCGCAGGCGGTGCAGATGATGGTGACGATGGTGGTTAACACCTTCGAGGAACGGCGGGAGTGGTTTGGCTGAGTTTGAGGTAGTGCGCATCTGCTTCCCTGTAAGGCAGAGAAGATCAAATGTGGGAGCGGGCAAGCCCGCTCCCACATAAGGATCAGGTTGGCTGTCAGGCCGCCACAGCCTGTAGCTGCAACGCACCCTCGACATCCTTGACCAGCCCACTGGCCAGCAACAGCGGGAGCAAACGCTTGTGCAACTGCGGCTCGACAAACTCCTTCACCGTCTCCAGCGCCAAGTCGCCACTGCCAGGCAATTCGGCCTTGGTATAGGACAACCAGGCCTTTTTCAGCATCTGCAACACATCACTGCCCGCCGTCAACGCAAAGCGCCGGTGGGCCACCTGGCCCTGGAAGTTGAAGCTGTGCTGATACTCGTAACCTTTCTCGTCACCCGCGCTGGCAACGCAGCGTACGCAAGTGCAAGGGCCTTCGCCAAAGGCCGCCTGCAGGTAGCTATTGAAGTCCACTACGGGCTTGAGCGACAGGCGCTTGTCCACCTCGAACAGGTCGCCGGTCATTTTTGCGTCGTTACTCAAGGTGCATTTCCTCGCAGGTCTACAGCTGGTTTTTCAAAGCGCGGCATCATACCAGCCGATCCGTGCTCATCGCGGGCTTTTCAAAAAACGTTGTTCGTGATCAGGGTCGGGCAAAAGGCAGCTGTCGTACCGGCCAAAGAGCCGATAGCGGTTACGCGCAATACGGTCATAGGCCCAGTCGCGAAGTGCCCGGGGCAATACCCGCAGCAGTTGCAGCGGCCGCCAGGCCAGGGGGAGCAGGGCGATGATCTGCAACACTGCGTTCGAGCGTACCCAGTAGTGTTGGTCGCGAATCACCGCCAGGGTGTCGAATTGATCCAGGGGCAAGCCAGCCCAGGCCAGCAGCGCCTGGCCCTCGGGCGATTGGACGGCCGCCAGGCGAATACGCCGGTGGCGGTCATGGCGGATCAGGAACCTTGCCCAGCCATTGCACAGCTTGCAGACCCCGTCGAACAGCACCACCGTTTCGCCTTGGCTGAGCAAGGGGGCGGGCGCGGGGCGGGTAGATGAGGCGGGCATAAGGGGCGGTCCGACGGGGCTTTGGAGCCTCGGATCATACCCCATTTGCAGGCGCCGGCTGGCCGGCGAAGAACCTGAGAACGGCTACCCAACGTCATCGTCAGCGCTTACACGAGGCGGTGGCCCAGGCGGCCCTTGATCCAGTCGTACAGGTTATTGCCCTCGCTCGACAGCTCGCTGTTGGCCCGGCGGCACAAGTAGTACTGGCGCCCGTCGTCCACCTGCACGTCAAACAATTGCACCAGCTCACCCCTGGCTACCAGTGGCGCCACCAACGGCGCCCGCAGCAGCGAGCAGCCAAGGCCAGTGAGGGTGGCGACCAGGGTCAACTGGCCGTCCTCCAGCAGCAGGCCATTGTGCGAGTTGGCGTGGTTGGCCTCGGCGGCCTCGAACCATTGGCCCCAGGTGCCGCGTTCTTCGTCGTGCAGCAGTGGCAGTTCGCTAAGGGCCTGGGGGCGGTCGAGAGGGCCGTGGCGCTGGAGGAACTCGCGGCTGCAAAACGGCGTGACCGCGCCGCTGATCAGTGGTTCGCTGTGATAGCCCGGCCAGTGCCCAGTGCCAAAGCGGATCGACAGGTCGGCAGCATCGCTGGGGTAGCTGCGGTGGTTGGCGTAGGTGATGTTGATATCCAGCGCCGGGTTGGCGCTCAAGAACTGCGGCAGGTTCGGAATGAACAGGTGGGTCGCGAACATCGGGATCAGGCTGATGGTGACCTGGCGCGTCGCGCTTTTTTCTCGCACATGTTCGGTGGCGCTGCGCAGTACCGCGAATGCCGAGCGAATCGCCCGGTAGTACTCGCGGCCTTCTTCGGTCAACCCCAGGTTACGGCCCTGGCGCAAGGTCAGGGGTTGTTGCAGGAAGCTTTCGAGCAAGTGCAACTGATGGCTGACCGCCGAGGGTGAAACCCCCAGTTCGCGGGCGGCGGCATTCACCCCGCCATGGCGGGCGAAGGCCTCGAAGGTGCGCACGGCACGCAAGGGTGGGTCATTGGCTAATTGTTCTAAATTATTCATGTGTTGAATTAAATACTAACATTGATCGCAATGAAAGTGCCGTAATTGCCATTAATTTGGCGTGTATGGCACTTTATTGGCAGGGTATAAGAATATTCCTATCGGATATTTGATAAATTTAGAATAAATAACTAGTGTTCCGCGATCTGGTTTCCGGCCGACGCCCTTGAGCGCTGGCCTTTTGTGTATGGAGTTGATGGTTCCCATGGATGCGTTTATCCAGCAACTGCTTAACGGCTTGCTGTCGGGCAGTCTCTACGCGCTAGTGGCCTTGGGTTACACCATGGTCTACGGCATTTTGCGGATCATCAACTTTGCCCATGGCGATGTGTTGATGATTGGCGCGTTGGTGGGCCTGTCGGTGATCCGGGTGCTGCAGGCGGCCTGGCCGGATATGCCGCCGGTGCTGTTGCTGCTGGTGGCGGCGATGATCGCCATGGCCTTCTGTGCGGTGCTGGCGGTGGTGATCGAGCGCATTGCCTACCGGCGCTTGCGTAACGCTCCGCGCCTGGCGCCGTTGATCAGTGGCATCGGCGTGTCGCTGTTGTTGCAGACCGTGGCGATGCTGGTCTGGACCCGTAACCCGCAGATGTTCCCGCAATTGCTGCCCCTGGAACCCATCGAAGTACTGGCCGGCGACGCCACCCATGCCGCTGTGACCAATGCCACCGCGTTGACCACCATTGGCGTGGCGTTAAGCCTGATGGTCGGGCTGTTGCTGTTGGTCGAGCGCACGCGTTTTGGCCGGGCCATGCGCGCCGTGGCCGAGAACCCGCAAGTGGCGAGCCTGATGGGCATCAACCCCAACCGCATCATTGTCCTGACCTTCGCCATCGGCGGCGCCCTGGCCGCGCTGGCGGGCATCATGATGGCCAGCAACTATGGCAGCGCGCATTTCTATATGGGCTTCTTGCCCGGCATCAAGGCGTTTACCGCGGCGGTGCTGGGCGGCATCGGCAACCTCAAGGGCGCCATGCTCGGCGGCCTGTTGCTGGGGCTGATCGAGGCCCTCGGCACCGGCTACCTGGGGGCCGCCACCAACGGCGTGTTCGGCAGCAACTACCAGGACGTGTTCGCCTTTATCGTGTTGATCGCGGTGCTGGTGTTCCGGCCCCAGGGGTTGTTGGGCGAACGACTGGCGACCCGCGCATGAGCCTGGCTACCGCTGTGAGTCCTTCGAGCAAGCGCGCCAGCCTGGGGTTGCTGCTGTTCGCCCTGGCCCTGGTCTTGGCCCCGTGGATTGTCGGGCATGCCGGCGGCAATACCTGGGTGCGCACCCTGGACTTTGCCCTGCTGTACATCATGTTGGCCCTGGGCCTGAATATCGTCGTCGGTTATGCCGGTTTGCTGGACATGGGCTTTATCGCCTTCTACGCGGTGGGCGCCTACCTGGCGGCATTGCTGTCATCGCCCCATCTGCTGCAACAGTTCCCGGCCTTGCTGGCGCTGATGCCGGAGGGCATGCACACCTCGATCTGGCTGATCTTGCCGCTGGCGGCGCTGCTGGCGGCCGGGTTCGGCGTGATCCTTGGCGCGCCGACCCTGCGCCTGCGCGGCGACTACCTGGCCATCGTCACTCTGGGCTTTGGTGAAATCATCCGCATCCTGCTGCGCAACCTGGACCGCCCGGTGAACCTCACCAACGGCCCCAAGGGCATCGCTCAGGTCGATCCGGTGACGCTGCTGGGGGTCAACCTGGGGCGCACCCAGGAACTGTTCGGCCTGCGCTTGCCCTCGGTCTACCTCTATTACTACCTGTTTGCCGCGCTGGTGGTGCTGATCCTGTTTGCCTGCATCCGCCTTCAGCGTTCGCGCATCGGCCGCGCCTGGATGGCGATCCGCGAGGACGAAGAGGCGGCCCAGGCCATGGGCCTCAATACCCTGCGCCTGAAACTGCTGGCATTTGCCATTGGCGCGGCGTTCGGCGGTATCAGCGGGGCGCTGTTTGCCTCGTTCCAGGGCTTTGTTTCACCGGAATCCTTCACCCTCAATGAGTCCATCGCCGTGTTGGCCATGGTGGTGCTCGGCGGCATGGGGCATATCCCCGGGGTGATTCTGGGCTGCGTGTTGCTCGCGGCCCTGCCCGAAGCGTTGCGCGCCAGCATGGGCCCCTTGCAGCAGGCGCTGTTTGGCCAGGTGCTGGTGGACCCGGAGATTATCCGCCAGCTGTTCTACGGCCTGGCGTTGATTCTGGCGATGCTGTATCGACCCGCCGGCCTCTGGCCGAGCCGCACAGGAGGTGCACCTTGAATCATCCGTTATTGCAGATCGAGAAGGTCAATAAACAGTTTGGCGGCGTGGCCGCGCTCGATGACGTGAGCTTGAGTATCGAGGCCGGGGAAATCTACGGCCTGATCGGGCCCAATGGCGCCGGCAAGACCACCTTCTTTAATGTGATGACGGGGCTATACACCCCGGATTCCGGGCGCTTTCAACTCGACGGCGAAGAGTACCAGCCCACGGCGGTGCACCAGGTGGCCCGTGCCGGCATTGCACGCACGTTCCAGAATATCCGCCTGTTCAACGCCATGAGCGCCCTGGAAAACGTCATGGTCGGGCGCCATGTGCGCACCCATAACGGCGTGTGGGCGGCCTTGAGCGGGCATTCGCGCGGGCGCGAGGAAGAAGCACAGACCCGCGCCCACGCCCACCGCCTGCTGGCCTATGTCGGCCTGGCCGGGTTTGCCCACTACCGCGCCGACAGCCTGTCCTACGGCCATCAGCGGCGCCTGGAGATTGCCCGCGCCCTGGCCACCGAACCGCGCCTGCTGGCCCTCGACGAGCCGGCTGCCGGGATGAATGCCAGCGAGAAAGTGCAACTGCGCAGCCTGCTGGAAAAAATCCGCGACGACGGCCACACCCTGCTGCTGATCGAGCATGACGTGAAGCTGGTGATGGGTGTGTGCGACCGCATCAGCGTGCTGGACTATGGCCGGGTGATCGCCGTGGGCGCGCCGGCCGAAGTGCGTCGTCACCCGCAAGTGATCCAGGCCTACCTGGGAGCCGGCGCCCATGTCTGAAGCGTTGTTGCAGATTAACGGCCTGAAGGTGCGCTACGGCGCCATCGAGGCGGTCAAGTCCCTGGACCTGCATATTGATGAAGGCGAGCGGGTGACGCTGATCGGCGCCAATGGCGCCGGCAAAAGCTCCAGCCTCAAGGCCCTGACCGGGTTGCTGCCGGCCGCTGCGGGGCAGATCCGCTTTGCCGGGCGCTCGATCCTCAGCCTGGCACCCCATGAGCGCCTGACCCTGGGCATTGCCATGGTGCCCGAAGGGCGCGGCATTTTTGCGCGCATGAGCGTGCTGGAAAACCTCCAGGCCGGGGCCTTCCTGCGCCGCGACCCGCAGCAGGTGAACCTGGAAATCCGCCAGTTGTTCGAGCACTTCCCGCGCCTGGAAGAGCGCTTGCAGCAATCGGCCGGCTTGCTCTCCGGCGGCGAGCAGCAGATGCTCGCCCTGGCCCGTGCGCTGCTGTCCAAGCCGCGGTTGCTGGTGCTCGACGAGCCCTCCATGGGCCTGGCGCCGATCATGGTCGAAAAGCTGTTCCAGGTGATCGATGATGTGTGCCGCCAGGGCATGACCCTGCTGCTGGTGGAGCAGAATGCGCGCCTGGCGCTGCAAGTGACCGACCGCGCCTATGTGATGGACACCGGGCGCATCAGCCTCAGCGGCGCCAGCGCGCAATTGCTCGACCACCCCGAGGTGCGCAGTGCCTACCTCGGTGAATAACCCATGACAAACGCCACCGGACGCCCGGCGTGTTTCGCCCACCCCACAGGCCATGAGGGCCTGATGAGAAACAGGAAAAACTGATGAACAAGACTGCCCCCTTCAAACGCGTACTGTTGTTGAGCCTGGCCCTCTGCGGTGTGGCCCAGGCCGACCAGACGGTCCTGATCGGCTTGGCCGGGCCCTTGACCGGCCCGTCGGCGCGGATCGGCAAAGACCTGGAAAACGGCGCGCAACTGGCCATTGACCAGGCCAACGCCAAGCACCTGAAAATCAACGGCCAGGCCGTGACGTTCAAGCTGGTTTCCGAGGATGACCAGTCCGACCCACGCACCGCCGTCACCGTGGCCCAGCGCCTGGTAGACGAAGGCGTAGTCGGCGTGGTCGGCCACTGGAACACCGGCACCAGCATCCCGGCGGCGCGGGTCTACCATGACGCCGGGATCGCCCAGGTCGCACCGGTGGCCACCGGTCACGCCTATACCCAGCAAGGTTTCGACACCAGCTTTCGGATCATGGGCCATGACGATGACGGCGGCCAGGTTGCCGGCGACTACGCGCTCAAGACCCTCAAGGCGCAGCGTATCGCCGTGATCGACGACCGCACCGCGTTCGGCCAGGGCCTGGCGGACCAGTTCGTCAAATCCATCGAGGCCGGTGGCGCCAAGGTGGTTGCCCGCGAATACGTGGATGACAAGACCATCGACTTCAGTGCGGTGCTGACCAATATCCGTGGGCAGAACCCGGATCTGATTTTCTTTGGCGGCGTCGACTCCCAGGCTGCACCGTTGGCCCGGCGCATCAAGCAGTTGGGGATCAAGGCGCCGTTGATGGGCGCAGGCGGCTTTGTCAGCCAGACCTTCCTGCAACTGGCGCAGAACGAAGGCGAGGGCGTGATCGCCCTGGAGCCGGGCCTGGCCGTGGCACAGATGCCGGGTGGCAAAGCCTTTGAAGAGGCCTACAAGGCGCGCTTCAAGAGCAACATCGAACTGCACGCCCCCTTTGCCTATGACGGCGTGGGCGTGCTGATCGCCGCCATCGAACAGGCCAACTCCACCGATCCGCAGAAGTACCTGCCCGTGCTGCGCGCCATTAGCTATCCAGGCGTGACCGGAACCCTCGCGTTCGATGCCCAGGGCAATCTGCAGAACCCGTCGTTCACCGTTTACCAGGTCAAGGCCAATCAATGGCAGCCGGTAAGCGTGGCTGGCGGTAAAAAGTAACGCGCTGGATCTAAGCGTAGGAGCGTCCCATGTGGGAGCTGTCTCGCTCCGCGAGGCTGCTCCTACATTTGGCAGCACCCACACTGGATCTTCGCAAGCATTTAGATGAGGCACACCATGAGCAAACTTGAAGGTGAACTGGGCATCCTGGCCCGCCGGCGTATCGAAGCCGAGATCATCAAGCCGATCTACGAAATCCTCGTGCGCGAGCAGGGCAAGGCCTTTGCCGCCGCGGTGATTGGCGAAGCGGTGGGCAACGCCGCGATCCAGGCCGGCAAGCACTTTGCCGCCCAGGAAGAGCAGGGCGCCGACCTCAAGAGCTTCGTTGAGCTGCAAGTGCTGTGGGAAAAGGACGACGCGCTGAAAGTCGAGATCATCGCCAGCGATGCCGAGCATTACGACTATGACGTCAAGCGCTGCCGCTATGCCGAGATGTACCACGAGATGGGCCTGGGCGAGATCGGCCACCTGTTGTCGTGCAACCGCGACGAGCTGTTTATCGTCGGCTACAACCCCAATATCGAATTGACGCGCACCCAGACCATCATGGGCGGCGCGCCAAGCTGTGACTTCCGCTACCACGCCAAGCCCCGGGAGCCACGCTCGTGAGCGCCCTGGCACGGGTCAACGGCGAGCGCCTGTGGGACTCGCTGATGGAAATGGCGCAGATCGGCGGCACGCCCAAGGGCGGCGTGTCACGCCTGGCCCTGACCGACGAAGACCGGCGTGGGCGCGACCTGTTCGTGGCCTGGTGCACGGCGGCCGGCTGCAGCATCCGCGTGGATGCCATGGGCAATATCTTCGCCCGCCGCGCCGGCCGCCACGACCACCTGGCCCCGGTGCTGACCGGCTCCCACGGTGACTCGCAACCGGCGGGCGGCAAGTTCGATGGCATCTATGGCGTGCTCGCCGGCCTGGAAGTGCTGCGCACCTTGAACGACCTGGGCATCGAGACTGACCGGCCGATCGAGGTGGTCAACTGGACCAACGAAGAAGGCTCGCGTTTTGCCCCGGCGATGATTGCCTCGGGGGTGTATGCCGGGGTGTTCGACCTGGAATACGGCCTGTCCCGCGAAGACAAGACCGGTGTGACCATCGGCCAGGCGCTGCAACAGATCGGCTATGCCGGCCCGCACCCGGTGGGCGGCCAGGCGGTGCATGCGGCGTATGAACTGCATATTGAACAGGGCCCGATCCTCGAAGCCCAGGACCTGACCATCGGCGTCGTCACCGGCGCCCAGGGCCAGCGCTGGTATGAAGTCGAGCTGAGCGGGCGCAGTGCCCATGCCGGCACCACGCCCATGGATCACCGCCTGGATGCACTGCTGGGCTTTGCCCGGGTGGTGGAGGCGGTCAACCAGATCGGCCTGGCCCAGGGCGCCGAAGGGCGGGCGACGGTGGGCATGGCCAATATCTTCCCCAACTCGCGCAATGTGGTGCCGGGGCGGGTGTTTTTCAGCGTCGAGTTCCGCCATCCCGATGAAGCGGTACTGGCCGTGCAGGATCAGCAACTGCACGCAGCAGTGGCGCGCATCGCCGAGGGCATTGGCTTGCAGGCCAGCGTCAAGCAGATCTTCCAGTACGCGCCGATTGCCTTCGACAAAGAGTGCGTGGCCGTGGTGCAGGCTGCGGCCGAGGCTTTGGGTTATAGCCATCGGCGCATGATTTCCGGGGCCGGGCATGATGCCTGCTACCTGAACCAGGTCGCGCCGACGGCGATGATCTTTGTGCCGTGTGTGGAGGGCTTGAGCCATAACGAGGCGGAAGCGATTCACCCGCACTGGTCCACGGCCGGGGCCGATGTGCTGTTGCAGGCGATTCTGGCTTCGTCGCGCGAGTAAGCTGAAGACCTGATCCCTTGTGGGAGCTGTCGAGCCCCGGCGAGGCTGCGATAGCGCTGGTTCAGTCAACATCAATGCCAGCAATGCCGCCGCCATCGCAGCCTCGCCGGGGCTCGACAGCTCCCACATTATTTTGGGCCAGCTGGCATACCGTGTTCGCTGTAGGACGCCAGTGTTAAGGCACGCAGATCCGGCAAACACCGATAAACCCTGTGGGAGCTGTCGAGCTTTAGCGAGGCTGCGATAGCGGTGGTTCAGCCAGCCTCAATGCCAACAGTGCCGCCGCCATCGCAGCCTCGCCGGGGCTCGACAGCTCCCACATTATTTTGGGCCAACAGGCATACCGTGTTCGCTGGAGGGCGCCAGTGTTAAGGCACGCAGATCCGGCAAACACCGATAAACCCTGTGGGAGCTGTCGAGCCCCAGCGAGGCTGCGATAGCGGTGGTTCAGCCAGCATCAATGCCAACAGTGCCGCCGCCATCGCAGCCTCGCAGGGCGAGACAGCTCCCACATTATTTGGGGCCAACAGGCATACCGTGTTCGCTATAGGACGCCAGTGTTAAGGCGCACAGCTCCGGCAAACACCGATAAACCCTGTGGGAGCTGTCGAGCTTTAGCGAGGCTGCGATAGCGGTAGTTCAGCCAGCCTCAATGCCAACAGTGCCGCCGCCATCGCAGCCTCGCCGGGGCTCGACAGCTCCCACATTATTTTGGGCCAACTGGCATACCGTGTTCGCTGGAGGGCGCCAGCGTTAAGGCGCGCAGATCCGGCAAACACCGAGAAGCCCTGTGGGAGCTGTCGAGCCCCGGCGAGGCTGCGATAGCGGTGGGTCAGCCAACATTAATGCCAGCAATGCCGCCGCCATCGCAGCCTCGCCGGGCGAGACAGCTCCCACATTCAATCTGTGCGATCTTGCCCTTGGCCCAGAACAAACAACCGGCTCATCACCTGCAACAACCGATCATCCGCGCCAGCGGCGCCAATCACCTGCAACCCCACCGGCAGGCCTCGTACGTGCCCCACCGGTAGGCTGAGCGCGGGGAGGCCGGTGAGGTTCCAGGCACTGGTGTGGCTGAGCACGGTGGCGCGTACATCAATGTCTTGTTCGCCAACCCGGACTGTGCGCGCATTGATCGGTGTGGCGGTAATCGGCACGCAGGGGGAGACCAGCAAGTCATAGTGCTCGAATAGACGCGCCATTGCCGCTTGGTACTGCGCCTGGCTGGCCTGCGCGCGAATGTATTGCCAGCCTTTGACTTCGCCCGATAACTCAAGGCGTTCGCGTACCTCCTGGTCAAACAGGTGTGGCGCATCCTGCATGCGTTCGGCATGCACCTCAAAGGCCTCGGCACGTTGCAGGGTCAGCAGGGTGTCCTTCATGCCCGGCGCCATTTTTTGCAGTGCATCGGTATGCTCAAGCGTGTCGCCAAACAGCTGCTGCGCCGCCTGATACACCTGCTGATTCACGTCGGCATCGACCGGGCCGAAGCTGCCACCGGTGAGCCAGCCAACCCGCAGCGGCTGCGCAGTGGCCGCTGGCGCACATGGGCGGTCGGCCAGCACCTCGAACAGCAGGCGCGCATCTTCGATGTGATTGGCGATGGGGCCGACATGGTCGAGGCTCGAGGCCAGCGGGAACACGCCGTCCACCGGCACGCAGGCAAACGAAGGCTTGAAGCCGACCGTGCCACACAAGGCCGAAGGGATCCGTATCGAGCCGCCGGTATCGGTCCCCAGCGCCAGCGGCACCATGCCGCTGGCCACTGCCGCCGCACTGCCGGCGCTGGAGCCGCCGGTGATGCAACGGGCATCCCACGGGTTGCGTGCCGCGCCCTGCAGCGAGCGGTCGCCGGTCGGGCCGTAGGCGAACTCGTGGGTCAGGGTCTTGCCGATAATCACCGCCCCGGCCTTGCGCACGCGTTGCACGCACAGGGCATCGCGCTCCGGCTGGTAACCGTCGAAATGCGCGGAGCCATAGGTGGTGAGGTAGTCAAAGGTGTCGATGTTGTCTTTGACCGCGACCGGTATGCCGTGCAGCGGGCCCAAGTCCCGGCCCTGGGCCAACAGCGCGTCAGCCTTGCGCGCCTGGGCCAGGGCGATGGAGGCATCGACTTGCACGAAGGCATTCAGGATCGGGTTCAAGCGTTCGATGCTGTCCAGGGCGGCTTGGGTCAGCTCGACACTGGTCACGCTGCCAGTACGCAGGCGCTCGGCCAGCGTGACGATCGATAGGCCAAGAAAGTATCCAGCGTGGGTAGGCTTCACCAGGCTCATATCAGCAACTCCATCCAGTAACGGCGGGTGTAGAGGGTAGGGTTACCTGGCGACCGCTTGGGCGCATCCGGCGTATTTTTTGTTGTTTGCCCAAACGTTTGGGTTGGTGAAATGTAAGGCGCGGCAAATGTTTAGTCAAACGTTTGGGTCAGGATTTATCTGCGGCTGCGACACGCCTGTTCGGGTAGACTCTGCGCGCTAAATAACAGACCGTTGGAAGCCCCTCAACCATGTCGAGCCCCTCTCGCCCTGCCACCTTGAAATCCATGGCAACTGCACTTGGCGTGCATGTTTCCACGGTGTCGCGGGTACTCAATGGCGACCCGGCCGGGGTCGAGCGAGCGGCGTCGGCCGACGTGGTGGCGCGCATTCGTGCATTGGCCAAAGAGCTGGATTACCGGCCAAACACCCAGGCATCGAGCCTGAAACTGCGCAAAAGCCAGGAAATCTGTGTGCTGATGCCCAGGCTCACCGACCTGGTGATGGCGACCATTTATGACAGCATCGACAGTGCCGCCGAGCAGGCCGGCTACCTGACCTTCGTCTCCAATACCGACGACCAGCAACCCCGGCAGATGGCGCGTGCCGAGCACGCCTTGCGCCGCTCGGTGGCGGGGTTGATCGTCGGCGACTCCCATGTAGGCGAAAGCCAGCCGCTGCTCGACCTGTTGGCGCGCAAGCACATTCCCTACGTGTTGGTCAGCCGGCAGATTGCCGGGCATCTGGCGGCGTGCAGTGACGATGAGTTGGGCGGCTGGCTGGCGGCCGAGCACTTGTACCAATTGGGCTGTCGCGATGTGGCGATCCTGGCGGGTGAGCGGCATGCCTCGACCGGCGCGGACCGCACCCGTGGGTTTACCCGCTATTACCGTGAGCAAGGCATCACGTTGCGCCCGGAGTGGACGCTCAATGGTCCTTTTGACAGCCAGACCGGGCACCGCCAGGGCGCGTATCTGCTGGGCCTGAGCCCGCGACCCCAGGCGTTTTTCGCGGTCAATGACTTCCTGGCCATCGGCCTGATGGGCGCCGCGCGTGACCAGGGCTTGATGCCGGGCAAAGACATTGCCGTGGTGGGCTTCAATGACATACCGCTGGCCAATGAACTGATGGTTCCCCTGACCAGCGTGCGCCTGCCGTTGGCAGAGATGGGCCGCCATGCGGTTGAACTGTTGCTCAAGCGCATCGCGGGCGAGGCTGTCGAGTCGATCAGGGTGGCGCCGCAGTTGCAGGTGCGCGCCAGTTCGTCTTTGTTGCGCTAGCGGTGGTCCAGTTACTATCTTTGATGGCAGGTACACCGCCATCGCGGCAATGCGGCGACCCGACAAGCCTGCTCCCACAGGGGGATTGTGGACAGTCAAAAGCCGCGGTATTCAATCAGCGAAAAAACTCCCCCGGCGTCGCAGCAAACTGCTGGCGAAACGCCGCAATAAACGCCGACACCGACTCATAGCCACAGCCCAGCGCCACATCCGTCACCCGTTCCCCGCGTTCCAGGCCCGGCAGCGCGCCCAGCAGGCGTAGGCGTTGGCGCCAGGCGCGATAAGTCAAGCCGGTATCGCTCAAGAACAACCGGCTCAAGGTTTTTTCACTGACCCCCAGCTTCTGGCTCCACTGCCCCAAGGTCGTCGCCTGTTCCGGGTGCAGGCTCAAGCTGCGATAGACCTGCCGCAACCGGCTGTCGTGGGGCAGGGGCAGCATCAGGTCTACCTGCGGCGCGGCGGCCAATTGGTCCAGCAGCACCTGGGCCAGGCGCCCATCCGGGCCGTCTTCGGCATATTCCACCGGCAGTTCGCTAAAGCGGCGGATCAACTCGCGCAGCAAGTCACTCACCGCCAGCACCTGGCAGCGCTCCGCGGCCCAGGTCGTTACGCTGCAGTCCAGGTACAGGCTGCGCATCTCGGTGTGGGGCGAGCTGAACACCCGGTGCGCGACCCCCGCCGGGATCCACACCGCGCGCTGCGGTGGCGCGACAAAGCGCCCGGCGCTGGTCTGGATCTCCAGCACCCCGCAAATCGCATACGACAACTGCACCCACGGGTGGCTATGGCGGCGGGTCAGGGCGCGGTTGGGCAGGGATTCGGTGCGGCCATACACCGGGCGCGGCAGGCTGGCGAGTCCGGGGATGCTGCGGCGAACGGCCTTTTCATGTCCTTTTGGCGGCATTTACTGGCTCATTGGCGTTAGTCGGTAAGCGGCTGTTACGTTAGAGTCGCCACGACGCCCTGGCAACCCCTGGAAGAACAGCTAATGAAACGCCCACGGTTTTTACCCGACAACTTCACCCTGATCCTGATTGCCACGGTGGTGCTCGCCTCCTTGTTGCCGGTTGGCGGCCAGGCCGCCGTGGCGTTCGGCTGGGTGACCAACCTGGCCATTGCGCTGCTGTTTTTCCTGCACGGCGCCAAGCTGTCGCGCCAGGCCATCGTCGCCGGCGCCGGGCACTGGCGCTTGCACCTGCTGGTGTTCAGCCTGACCTTCGTACTGTTCCCGCTGCTGGGCCTGGCGCTCAAGCCGCTGTTGTCACCGATGATCGGCAAAGACCTGTACATGGGCATGCTCTACTTGTGCGCGTTACCGGCCACGGTGCAGTCGGCGATTGCCTTTACTTCCCTGGCGCGGGGCAATATCCCGGCGGCGATTTGCAGCGCGGCGGCCTCCAGCCTGTTCGGCATTTTCCTCACGCCGTTGCTGGTGGCCTTGTTGCTCAATGTGCATGGCGACGGCGGCTCGACTGTGGATGCCGTGCTCAAGATCAGCGTGCAACTGTTGCTGCCGTTTGTGGCCGGGCAGATCGCCCGGCGCTGGATTGGCGCGTGGGTGGGGCGCAATAAGAACTGGCTGAAATTCGTCGATCAGGGTTCGATCCTGCTGGTGGTCTACGGCGCCTTCAGCGAGGCGGTCAACGAAGGCATCTGGCACCAGATTCCGCTGTGGGAACTGGGCGGCCTGGTGGTGGCTTGCTGCATCTTGCTGGCGCTGGTGCTGGCGGCGTCCGCCTTCTTGGGCAAGGCCCTGGGCTTTAACCAGGAGGACCGCATCACCATCCTGTTCTGCGGCTCGAAAAAAAGCCTGGCCACTGGTGTGCCAATGGCCCAGGTATTGTTTGCCGGCAGCACCATGGGCGTGTTGATCCTGCCGTTGATGCTGTTCCATCAGATCCAGTTGATGGTCTGCGCGGTGCTGGCCCAGCGCTATGCCAATCGCCCGGAGTCGATTCCTGAGATCATGGCGCAAGTCGATCCCTGAACCATCGTGTTACTATTTTTCGGCGCCGCTCAAGGGCAGGCATCGGGCCGTCAGGATCGGCGCGCAACCGAGTAAAACGACCTGTCAATGAGCACTTCCACCGCAACCCCCGCCGCCAACTGGCAACCGGTCATCGCCCTGGCGCTGGCCGCCTTTGTGTTCAACACCACCGAGTTCGTGCCGGTCGGCCTGCTCAGTGCCATCGGCGCCAGTTTCGACATGCCGATCGCCCGGGTCGGCCTGATGCTCACCATTTATGCCTGGGTGGTATCATTGACGTCGCTGCCGGTGATGTTGCTGACCCGTAACGTCGAACGGCGCAAGTTGCTGATTGTGCTGTTCGGTCTGTTTATCGCCAGCCATATCCTCTCCAGCGTGGCCAACAGTTTTGGTCTGTTGATGGTCAGCCGTATCGGCATCGCCTTGTCCCATGCGTTGTTCTGGTCGATCACCGCCTCCCTGGCGGTACGCCTGGCACCCCCGGGCAAGCAGGTGCAGGCCCTGGGCTTGCTGGCCACCGGCACCTCGCTGGCGATGGTGTTGGGCATTCCCCTGGGGCGCCTGTTGGGGGAGGCCATGGGCTGGCGCACCACCTTTTTGGTGATCGCCGGTTTTGCCGCGGCCCTGGTGTTGTGGCTGGCGCGTACCTTGCCGCTGTTGCCGAGCCAGAACTCCGGCTCGCTGCGTAGCCTACCCATACTGTTCAAGCGCCCGGCGCTGGTGGCGTTGTATGTGTTGACGGCCATGGTGGTCACCGCCCAGTTCACGGCCTACAGCTATATCGAACCCTTTGTCGAACGCGTTGCGGGCCTGGGTGGCAATGCGGTGACCCTGGTGCTGCTGGTGTTTGGCGGGGCGGGGATCATCGGTTCGTTGCTGTTCAGCCTGTTGCACCGTTTCAGCCCTTATCGTTTTTTGCTGGTGGCCGTATCGGTGCTGGCGCTGTGCCTGGGGCTGCTGTTGCCCTTGAGTGGCGACGTGTCGTACCTGGTGGTGCTGAGCGTGTTCTGGGGCATGGCGATCATGGCCTTTGGCTTGGCGTTGCAGTCCAAGGTCCTGGTCCTGGCGCCGGACGCGACGGATGTGGCGATGGCGATGTTTTCCGGGATCTACAACATCGGCATTGGCGGCGGGGCCTTGCTGGGCAGCTGGGTCGGCGGGCACTTTGGCTTTGCCTGGATCGGCGCGGCGGGGGGCTTGCTGGCGGTGGCGGCGTTGGGGGTGTATTGCCTGTCGATTTATCGGTTTGGGCAGGGCGGATCGAACGAACAGGGCAAGTAGTGCCAGCTTGCCAGCGATGGCGTCCGCCAGGACGCCACGGCCGATCAAGCTAATCAAAACTGCGGCGTGTACTTCACACTGAACATCACATTGCGCGGGTCACCGTAGAAGTTGTTGCCATTCAACTGGTTGTACCCCGATGCATAGTAGGTCTTGTCGAACAGGTTGTTGGCATTGACCGCCAGCCCCACCTCCGGTGTCAGCTGATAGGCCAGCCGCGCATTCCACACCGTGTAGCCCGCCACGTCATAGGTGTACTCATACCCCAGGGTATGGCTTTGCGTGGTGAAGCCCAACCCGGCGCTGACCTTGTTCCAGTCACCGGTGAATTGATAGTCGCTCCACACCCGCAACATATGCTTGGGTGTCCACTGGCTGAAGACCCGGCCCTTGTTATCCGGGTCTTCGAGGTACTTGGTGGTGTTGTAGGTATAGCCGGCAAACAGTTGCAGGCCGCTTAGCACTTCGCCGCTGATCTCGGCTTCCAGGCCCTGGCTGCGCACCTTGCCTGAGCCTGTGGCGCAGTAAGTGCCGCCGCAGATTTCACCCAGGGAGTAGTCGGTGATCGCACGGTTTTCCTGGTCGTAGCGGAACAGCGCCAGGGAGGTATTGACCCGCCCGTCCAGCAATTCGCCCTTGAGCCCGACCTCGTAGTTGCTGCCAATCACCGGCTTGACCACCGCCCCGCTGAGGTCGCGTTGGGTCTGTGGCTCGAACACGTCGGTGTAACTGGCGTACACCGCCCACTCGCGGCTCAGGTCGTAGACGATCCCGGCGTAGGGCGTGACTTCGCCGGTTTCGTTGGTGGTGCTGGGCTTGTTGACGGTGGTGGCGTGGGTCACCGCCGTGATGCCCGAGGAGGTATAGCTGTAGTCATACCAACTGGCACGGGCGCCGAGCACCAGGGTCAGCGGGTCGATCGGCTTGACGCGCCAACTGCCATACAGGCCTTTTTGGCGGATATCGTATTGGCTCGGTGTTGCACGGCCGCCGGGGGTGTTCATCAGGCCTTCGTAGCTGATTTCTGGGCGGTTGTTCTCAATGTCAAAGATGTTGTCCGTACTTTTGTTAAAGGTCCGGGCAATGACATCGTTGGTGGTGTACTTGGAGTAGTTACCGCCCAGGGTGATTTCCTGCGCCATGGACAGCGCCTCGAAGCGCCCGGTGAGGTGGCTGTCCAGGCCGATCTTGGTGCCGTCGAAATCGGTGTACCAATCGGCATAGGTCACTCCGGTGCCGTCGGCGTTGATGCCTTCGCCGGTACTCTGCACGCGCTGGTGGGTGGAGGTGTTTTCTTCGCTCATGCGCACCGCGCCGACCTTGAACTTCCAGTCGTCGTTGAAGCGGTGCTCCAGGTCGGCATACAGGGTGGTGACGTCGATCTGCGAGTGGTTCCAGCGCGAGCCGGTGAAGGTGGAGCGCGCCAGGTCAATCGACTTGCCAGTGCTGTAGCGCGGCAGGCCCCGCAGCATCGGTCGGGATTCGGCATTGGTGCGGCTGATAGCCAGGCCCAGGGTGGTATCTTCCTGCAAGTCGACGTCCAGGGCGCCATACAGCGAGTGGGTCTTGCTCCATTCGTAGTCGATGAACGAATCGCTCTGGTCTTCATCCGCCACCATCCGCCCACGGATCGTGCCGCTCTGGTTCAGCGGGCCGCCGGCGTCCAGTTGCAGGCCGTAGTGGTCCCAGCTACCGGCCTTGGCGGTGAGGGCGACGGTGGGCGCCGCCTGGCCGCGCTTGCGCACCAGGTTGATCGCGCCGCCGGGGCTGCCGGTGCCTTGCAGCAGGCCGGAGGCGCCGCGCAGCACTTCCAGGCGGTCGAAGAAGATCAGGTCCTGGGTCGCCCAGTTGCCCAGGGCATAGGTATTGCGCGGGATCGGCACGCCGTCGTACTGCCAGTCGTCGATCTGGAAGCCGCGGGAGGTGATGATCATGCCTTTACCCACACCTTGTACACCCACCAGGCCGGTGGTGTGGTTGACGGCGTCCTTGAGGTCGACCAGGTCCTGGTCATCCATTTGCTTGCGGGTCATCACCGTGATCGACTGGGGGATTTCCTTGAGGGTGTGGGTGCCCTTGCCGATCGTCACCGCGCGCGCGGCATAGGAGCCGCTGCCTTCGGTGGTGGTGGGGTCGATGCTGTGCTCGACAATCGAGGTCACGCCCAATTGCAGCGCGCTGCCAGTGTCGGCGGCAGGCTCGATGCTGAAATTGCCTTGCCCGGTTACCCGCAACTGCAGGCCGCTGCCCGCCAACGCCCGGTCCATGGCCTGTTCGGCCGGCATTTGGCCGGTCACCGCATTGCCCTGTTTACCCTGCACCAGTACTGGGTCCAGGGACACAATGCGCCCGCTCTGGCTGGCAATGGCGTTCAGTGTTTGCGCCAGCGGGCCGGCCGGCAGGTTGAAAGACAGGCTTTGTGCCTGTACCAGGGCAGGGCTCGCCAGGGTTGCCAGGGCAACGGCGACAGAAAGGGCATGGGGCCAAGGGTTGCGCACAGCATTCTCCTGAAGGTGTGGACGTGTCAGGAGATAGGTGGGCCGAGAAATGAAAACCGGACACAAATAAGAGTGATTTGCATAAAAAGGCCTGGCCCGGGTTATTTGGCGCGAATCAGGGTCAGCCACGGGCTGTAATGATCGACACGGATCGGCAGGGTTTCGGTTAGGGCAGCGAAGGCGCGGTGCGGGTCGTTGAGGGGGAGTACACCTTGCACGCGCAAGTCGCGCACCTGCGGGGCGACGCGCACAAAACCACGGCTGTACGGGCGCAGGGCGTTGACCACCTGTTCCAGGGAATCGTCCAGCACGCTGAGGTGCCCGGCCAGCCAGTCGGCCCGGTAGCCCTGGTTGCCGGCCAACGGTTCGATGCGATCGGCATGCAGCATCACGGCCTGGCCTTCCAGCACGGTGTGCTGCACACCGTTGCGCAGGGTTGCCTGTACCGAGTGTTCCAGCACTACCACCCGTGTAGCCTGCGGCTCCTGGCTCACCAGGAAGCGGGTGCCCAGGGCCTGGACGCTGCCTTGGACCGTGCGCACGCGCAATGGCCGTTGTGCATCGGCCGCCACCTGAATCACCAGTTCACCGTGGCGCAGGATGATCAAGCGCTGCTGCTGATCGAACTGCACATCCACCGCGCTCTGCGCATTCAGGCTCAGACGGCTGCCATCGGCCAGGGTGAAGGCCTGGCGCTGGCCGCGCGCGGTGTGCAGGTCGGCCAGCAGGTTGTCGCCCAGCGGGCTGCGCGCCGCCAGCCACAGGCCGCCGCCCAGCAGCCCCAGGCCACCGATGGCGCGCAGCACGTCCCGGCGTGAACCCTGCGGCTGCAATAACACTTGCCGTGCGTCGCCGGGCAGGCGTTTGTCGAGGGCACGCAGGGTGTTCCATGAGCCGCCCAGGCGTTCCTGCAAACGAGACCAGGCCTGGGCGTGGGCCGGGTCGAGGGCCAGCCAGGCATTGAAGCGCTCCTGCAAGCGCGCATCCGGTGTGCCGGCGCGCAGGCGCACCATCCAGTCGATGGCCTGCTCGCTGACCGGGTCCAGGCGCACCTTGCTCATGGGGCCAACTCGGTCAGGTAGCATTGGCGCAGGGCCTGTTTCATATAGCGGCTGACGGTGCGCTCGGACAATTGCAATTTGCGTGCAATCGCCACGTAGCTCATGCCATCCAGCTGGCTATAGAGGAAGGTGGCCTTGACGATCAGCGGCAAGCCATCGAGGGCGCGGTCAATCGCGACCAGGGCCTGGATCAGTTGCAGTTGGTCTTCGGGGGAGGGCGCCAAGGCTTCGGGGGCGGCGGCCAGGCGTTCCAGGTAGGCGGTTTCCAGGCGACTGCGCCGGTAGCGATCAAAGATCAGTCGGCGGGCGATGGTCGAAAGATAGGCCCGGGGTTGCTCGATGCTGTCGGGGTCGATCCGGGCGGCGAGCATTTGGCAGAAAGTATCGGCGGCGGTGTCTTCGGCGTCGGCATGGTTACGCACGCGATGCTGGATATGGTGCAGCAGCCAACGGTGGTGGTCGTTGAAAAAGAAGCCCAGCTTGCGGATTGGAGGTGACTGCACGGGTCGACTTTCTCAAAGGTGGTATTGTGAATCGTTCTCAATACTACCTTTTGTGCGAGGGGGGGTGCAACACTCGCTTATTCCACCTATTGCGTCACCGCATTTGAAAAGCGTTGCTGGGCTATCGTCATAAGCAGCAGCCGTCAGGGCTGGTAAACCGGTGGAATATTCACTTCGCCACTTGGGATTGATGGAGCATGCACAACGAGGTCACCCGTCAATTTATGTTGGAGGTCCGGGAAGCCCTCGCGACTTAGCCTATATACGTAGTAAGTCCAACTGCCTGGCTCTAATGGGCCAATGGTAATCGCGAACTCACCAGCCCTGTTGACTAGCCCGGAACCAATAAGCCTACCCACACCACCATTCTCGTGTAAGTAGATACCTAGTAGTACAGCTACTACATCAGGATAAGGAATTTTCCAGGCACCCTTAATTAGTGTAAAAACGCCTCTTTCAGCGATTGCAAGGGGTAAGTAAAGCTGTAGATCTTGGGTTGTCATGGTGATAGCACCTATGGGGATTTAAAAATCAGGCCCGAACATTACTGTTTGTTTTTTCAGTAATGAACGGGTTGTTACTTAAGTGTATAGGTGCAGGCGAACAGGGGGACCTGTGAGAATTGACAGTTATTAATACTGTTTTGCAATAGAAGAAAACCGTTGAAATACTTAAAAATAGTGGCGTGTATTTACCAGCGATGGCCGTCAACGATAACGCTGGGCATCTGACCCCCCTGGGGCGTTCTTGCGGTTGCCATCGCCGGTTAGCCGGTTCTACGGAGCCGATTGTGCGCAGCCATCCAGCGCCTGGTCGACCAGCATCTGCACGCCTTCGAGCATCCGGCAAAGGCCCAGGGCTATGCTGCGGGGTGGGCCGTCGACTTCAAAGGCCAGGTGCGTGGTGAGCACGTTGATCGACGCCAGGTCTTGCGAGGCATTGATCAGTAGGGTTTCGGCGTCCAGGTCGGTGCGTACGGTAAATAATGCGGCTGAGGCCGGGTCGCTGGGGGCGGGGTTTTCAGGGTGTAGATAGTGGTTGATCGCACGATACGCCGCATCGCGCAGCAGGCTGGCATCGTAGCTGGGTGGGGGGGGGGCTGTGTTTGATCATGGTGAAGCTCCTTTGATTAATGGAGCCGCCACCTTCCGCGGTCAAACGAATTAGGGTGGCAGCTGTACGCGGGTTGACCGACCGGTAATCAAAGAAACCCGGCATACCCGAGGGTATCCCGCGCACAGCCGCCGCGACACGATACATCAGGCACAAAAAAAACGCCTGAAATAGGTTTTGGCGTAGCAGTACTTTAATTAGTCGGACGGTCAAATCCGGCCGCTGATTTGGCAGCGGCAACGGGAAGGTTAGTCAGCACCTTTCCGAGGGACAACCTGAAACAGATGTAGGAAGCATCTGGTGCGCCAGCGTTAAGGTACACAGATCCGGCAAACACCAATAAACCCTGTGGGAGCTGTCGAGCCCCAGCGAGGCTGCGATAGCGGTGGGTCAGCCAGTTTCAATGCCAGCAGTGCCGCCGCCATCGCAGCCTCGCTGGGGCTCGACAGCTCCCACATTATTTTGGGCCAACTGGCATACCGTGTTCGCTGGAGGGAGCCAGCGTTAAGGCCCGCAGCTCCCACCTCGATTTTCATTGTTTGGGGGATTGCATTTGAGATGCAGTAGACGGGTGCAACAGGGAGTTCAGCCCCCTGAATCGCCAATGTGGGAGTTGGCTTGAACTGCGATAGCTTAGGCACTGGCAACATTGATATCCGCCCTCGCAACGATCCGGGCAATGTTTTTGATCGCTCCCACAGGACGTGGGAGCGATCCGTCAATCAAGACGCTATCAGGCGATAGCATCCCAGGCGCGGTCGCCTTTTTCGTCCTTGATACGGGTCGGCAGGCCCATCACGTCCAGCGCCTTGAGGAACGGCTCGGCGGGCAGTTCTTCAACGTTGGCCATGCGTTGCACGTCCCACTCGCCACGGGCCACCAGCAGCGCAGCGGCGACCGGCGGTACACCGGCGGTGTAGGAGATACCCTGGCTGTCGGTCTCGGCATAGGCTGCTTCGTGGCAGGCCACGTTGTAGATGAACAGCTCGCGTGGCTGGCCATCCTTGGTGCCCTTGACCAGGTCGCCGATGCAGGTCTTGCCGGTGTAGCCCGGTGCCAGCGAGGACGGGTCAGGCAGCACGGCCTTGACCAGTTTCAAAGGCACCACTTGCAGGCCTTCGGCAGTGGTGACCGGTTTTTCGGAGAGCAGGCCGAGGTTGTTCAGCACGGTGAACACATTGATGTAGTGTTCGCCGAAGCTCATCCAGAACCGCACGTTGGGCACGTCGAGGTTTTTCGACAACGAGTGCACTTCATCGTGGCCGGTCAGGTACAGGTTCTGCAAACCCACTACCGGTAGGTCGTCGGTACGTTTGACCTCGAACATGGTGTTACGGGTCCACTGGCTGTCCTGCCAGCTCCACACCTGTCCGGTGAATTCGCGGAAGTTGATTTCCGGGTCGAAATTGGTGGCGAAATATTTGCCGTGGCTGCCGGCATTGACGTCGAGAATGTCGATCGAATCAATGCGGTCAAAATGCTGTTGTTGCGCCAGCGCCGCATAGGCGTTGACCACACCGGGGTCAAACCCCACACCGAGGATCGCAGTGATGTTCTTCTGCTTGCATTCCTCCAGGTGGTTCCACTCGTAGTTGCCGTACCACGGCGGGGTCTCGCAGACCTTGCCCGGCTCTTCGTGGATGGCGGTGTCGAGGTAAGCTACGCCGGTATCGATGCAGGCACGCAGTACCGACATGTTGAGGAAGGCAGAGCCGACGTTGATGACGATCTGCGATTGGGTCTCGCGGATCAGTGCCTTGGTCGCTTCCACGTCCAGGGCGTTCAGGGCAAAGGCCTGGATCTGGGCGGGTACCTTGAGGCTACCCTTGGCCTTGACGCTGTCGATGATGGCCTGGCATTTGGAGATGTTGCGCGACGCGATAGCAATACGACCAAGCTCGTCGTTGTGCTGCGCGCACTTGTGGGCCACCACCTTGGCGACACCTCCTGCACCAATGATAAGAACGTTCTTTTTCAATTGCTTTATCTCTCCTTTATCTGTCCGCTTTACGAAAGGCTGGACAGGTAGTCGTCGTAACCAAATTCACGAACCACCTCGACTGTACCGTCGAGTTGTTTCACTACGATGGACGGCATTTTCAGGCCGTTGAACCAGTTTTTCTTGACCATGGTGTAGCCTGCCGTGTCGATGAACGACAGTCGATCGCCGATGGCCAGCGGCTGATCAAATTGATACTCACCAAAGATATCCCCGGCCAGGCAGGATTTGCCGCACACCATGTAGGTGTGTTCGCCGGTGCTCGGCGCCAGCTTGGCGTTGAGGCGATAGATCAGCAGGTCCAGCAGGTGGGCTTCGATGGAGCTGTCGACCACGGCGAGATTTTTGCCGTTGTACAAGGTGTCGAGCACGGTCACTTCCAGGGAAGCGCTATTGGTGATCGCCGCTTCGCCGGGTTCCAGGTACACCTGCACGTCGTACTTCTGCGAGAAGGCCTTGAGGCGCTGGCAGAAGGCGTCGATGGCATAGCCTTCACCGGTAAAGTGGATGCCGCCGCCGAGGCTGACCCAGTTGACCTTGTGCAGCAGTGCGCCAAAGCGTTCTTCGATGGTGTTCAGCATCTGGTCGAACAGGCTGAAGTCACCGTTCTCACAGTTGTTGTGGAACATGAAACCGGAGATCTGCCCGATCACTTCTTCAATCTTCACCGGGTCCCACTCGCCCAGGCGGCTGAACGGGCGCGCCGGATCGGCCAGCAGGTAGTCGGAGCTGCTCACTTGCGGGTTGACGCGCAGGCCGCGGGTCTTGCCTTCGCTGCGCTGCGCAAAGCGCTGCAACTGGCTGATGGAGTTGAAGATGATCTTGTCACAGTTGTCGAGCATCTCTTCGAGCTCATCGTCGGCCCAGGCCACGCTGTAGGCGTGGGCTTCGCCTTCAAACTTCTGGCGACCGAGCTTGAGCTCATACAGCGACGAGGACGTGGTGCCGTCCATGTACTCCTGCATCAGGTCGAACACCGACCAGGTGGCAAAGCACTTGAGTGCCAGCAGCGCCTTGGCGCCGGACTGCTCGCGCACGTAGGCGATCTTCTGCATGTTGGTCAGAAGCTTCTGTTTATCGATGAGGTAATACGGGGTTTTGATCATTTTTCAGAGCCTGTGGCGGAGCCTGCCAAAAAAGGACAGGCATTGTGCCCGCACTTGCTCAGGATCGAAAGGTTCGTCAGCGGAATTTGCAGGCTTTGGCCTGCACGGTATTCAGTCGTGCTCTGGCCACCCGTAAATTCTTGTCATGGCCCCAGTGGAACCTATAGCGCCGAAGTACGACGTAATGGGCAATACATCACTGCTGGACTTCACCGGTTTTCTTGAAAAGCCTGGGGCGTTTCGATCATGAGTTAAATTCGTGATCATCTGCAATAAAATGAGTTTGTCTCACTATGCATCGCTGCCGACAATAGCTCCCATCCCCACACATTGGAGTTTTTTGTCATGGCTGTCGCTCATTCCCTTGGATTTCCGCGCATTGGACGCGATCGTGAACTGAAAAAAGCGCAGGAAGCGTTTTGGAAGGGGGAGTTGGACGAAGCCGGCCTGCGCGCCGTCGGCCGTGAGCTGCGCAAAACCCACTGGGCCTTGCAGAAACAGGCCGGTATCGAGCTGCTGCCGGCCGGGGATTTTGCCTGGTACGACCAGGTGCTGACCCACTCGCTGATGTTTGGCGTGATCCCCGAGCGTTTCCGCCCGGCCGATGGGCATGCCACCCTCGATACCTTGTTTGCCATGGCCCGTGGCGTCAGCGACAGCTGCTGCGGTGGTGCCCACGCCCAGGAAATGACCAAGTGGTTCGACACCAACTACCACTACCTGGTGCCAGAATTGAGCGCGGACCAGCAGTTCCACCTGGGCTGGGACCAACTGTTTGAAGAAGTCCAGGAAGCCCGCGACCTGGGGCACACCGTCAAGCCGGTGGTGATCGGGCCGCTGACGTACTTGTGGCTGGGCAAGGCCAAGGGCGGCGACTTCGACAAGCTCGACCTGCTCGACCGCCTGCTGCCGCTGTACGGCCAGATCTTCCAGCGCCTGGCGGAGCTGGGGGTGGAGTGGGTGCAGATCGATGAGCCGATCCTGGTGCTTGACCTGCCCCAGGACTGGAAAAATGCCTTTGAGCGCGCCTACAACCTGATCCAGCGTGACCCGCTGAAAAAACTGGTCGCCACCTACTTTGGCGGCCTGGAAGAGAACCTGGGCCTGGCGGCCAACTTGCCGGTCGATGGTCTGCACATTGACCTGGTGCGTGCGCCGCAACAATACCCGACCATTCTCGACCGCCTGCCGGCCTATAAAGTGTTGTCGTTGGGGGTGGTCAACGGGCGCAACGTCTGGCGCTGCGACCTGGAAAATGCCCTGGCCACCTTGCAGCACGCCCAAGAGCGCCTGGGTGATCGCTTGTGGATCGCGCCGTCCTGCTCGCTGCTGCACAGCCCGGTTGACCTGGGGCGTGAAGACAAGCTCGACGCCGAATTGAAAAGCTGGCTGGCCTTCGCCGTACAAAAATGTGAAGAAGTGGCCGTGCTGACCCAGGCCATCAACCAGCCAGAAGCCGCGAACGTGGTGGCTGCCCTGGCCCAAAGCCGTGCCGTGCAGGCGGCCCGTGCAGCCTCGCCGCGCATCCACAAACCGGCGGTCCAAGCTCGTGTTGCGGCCATCACCGCCAAGCACAGTCAGCGCCAGTCGCGGTTTGCCCAGCGCATCGCCAAGCAGCGCGCCGGCCTCGACCTGCCGCTGTTCCCGACCACCACCATTGGCTCGTTCCCGCAGACCGCATCGATCCGCCTGGCGCGCCAGTCGTTCAAGGCTGGCAAGTTGAGCGAAGCCGAATATGTCGAGGCGATGCACAGCGAGATCAGGCACGCCGTTGAAGTGCAGGAAAACCTCGGCCTGGACGTGCTGGTGCACGGTGAAGCCGAACGTAACGACATGGTCGAGTACTTTGCCGAGCAACTCGATGGCTACGTGTTCACCCGCTTTGGCTGGGTGCAGAGCTACGGCTCGCGCTGCGTGAAACCGGCAGTGATCTTCGGCGACCTGAGCCGCCCGAACGCCATGACCGTGGAGTGGATCCGCTACGCCCAAGGCCTGACCGACAAGGTGATGAAGGGCATGCTGACGGGCCCGGTGACCATGCTGATGTGGTCATTCCCCCGCGAGGACGTGAGCCGTGAAGTGCAGGCCCGGCAACTGGCCCTGGCGATCCGCGATGAAGTGCTGGACCTGGAAGCGGCGGGCATCAAGATCGTGCAGATCGATGAAGCGGCATTCCGTGAAGGCCTGCCCCTGCGCCGGGACCAGTGGCAACACTACCTGGACTGGGCCACCGAAGTCTTCCGCCTGTGCGCCTCGGGTGTGCGCGATGAAACCCAGATCCATACCCATATGTGCTACAGCGAATTCAACGATGTGATCGAATCCATCGCGGCGATGGATGCCGATGTGATCACCATCGAGACTTCGCGTTCGGATATGGAGTTGCTGGACGCGTTTGAAGCGTTCGACTACCCCAATGACATCGGCCCGGGAGTCTACGACATCCACTCGCCACGGGTACCGGACGCCTCGGAAATGGCCAACCTGCTGCGCAAGGCCGCCCGGCGTATCCCGGCCGAACGGCTGTGGGTCAACCCCGACTGCGGCCTGAAGACCCGCGCCTGGCCGGAGACGGAAGCGGCGTTGATCCATATGGTGGCGGCAGCGCGGCAATTGCGGGCTGAATTGGCGTAACGGCTGCTGACACAAATCCCATTGTGGAAGCGGGCTTATGTGGCGCGGCGCAGATCTTGTGCCCAGCCAAAATCCCCTGTGGGAGCGGGCTTGCTCGCGATGGCGCCAGCCCAGTCAACATTTCTGGTGGCAGATACACCGCCATCGCCGGCAAGCCAGCCCCCACCTTTGTTTTGTATTGGCTGGCGTCCGTGGATTTCCCAGTCGGAATCAGATCATTCAGATGCTAGGGTAGGCCATAGACCTTGACGACCCAGGAGTCACTTATGAGCGCCCCGATTGATTTCAAAGCTGTCGTGCAATTCTGGACGGCGGCGGGCCCATCCCGTTGGTTCAAGAAAGATGCACAGTTCGATGCCGAGTTCGGCGCACGTTTCCAGGAGGCCCACTTCCAGGCGGCCAGGGGCGAGTTGGAGCACTGGCTGAACGAGCCCGAAGGCGCGTTGGCACTGCTGATCCTGCTCGATCAATACCCACGCAATAGCTTCCGCGGCACTGCCCATATGTTTGCCACCGATCCACTGGCCAGGGCTTACGCCGGGCGTATGGTCGATGCGGGAATGGACCGCCTGATCGACCCGGCATTGCGCGCATTCTGCTACTTGCCTTTCGAGCATTCCGAGCAGCCTGAAGACCAGCAGCGCTCCCTGGCGCTGAACAAACAGCTGGATGCCGATACCTACCACTGGGCCAAGGAGCATGCCGAGATCATTCAGCGGTTCGGCCGGTTTCCCCATCGCAATGCGGCGTTGGGTCGGGTGACAACTGAGCAGGAGCAGGCCTTTCTCACGGGCGGCGGATTTTCTGGCTAATATTCCCCGAGGGAATGGGCCGACCCAGGCACGTCCTTCGTTGTAGCGCCCAGCGGCCACTCCTGTGCGACCCTGCGGTCGAGGTCTTCCCAGTCTTCCATGCCGAGCACCCGGGTGGTGTTCAGGCCGCGCAGGTAACCGCGGAGTTGCTGGGCGGCGGCGCAGGCCTGGTCGGTGTCGGTAGCGGGGGCCTGCAGGATGTTTTCGTACTCGACCAAATAGTCGGCAACACGCTCGCGAAACTCCGGCAGGACGGCGTTGCGGATGCGATCAAAGGTCTTCTGATGGGGTTTCATGGAGAGGTCCTTCTTATAGATTTTATTGTGTGCCTGTGTCGCAAGCGTCAGTTGGGCGTGGCTTCACGGCTGAAGGCTTCAACCGCTGCTACCAGCCCCCTGGCCGCCAGGGCTACCAGTTCACCGCCTTTCTCCGGGGTTGCCAGGGCCGGGTCGGAGCCCATGCGCCCGTCCGGGTGGCGGGCGCGGAAGTCCTGGGCCTCGCGGATCGGGCCGGAGGGGGCAATTTTTGGCGAGTAGTCCGCCGTCTTGATCGAGTCGGGGTAAGCCCACTGGGTAATCGCGATCTCCGAAGGGGTGGCATGGGTGCCATGCCCTGTGGGGAATTGCGCCCGGGCCAGTTCGCCCACGCCTTCCAGGTCCCACCAATTGCACAGTTTCAAGGCGAAGCCGGCGGGGCGGCGGGCGAAGCTGGCTTCGGCGTACAGCTCGGAAAAGGCCGCTTCAATGGTGGCGATATTGCCGCCATGGCCATTGAGAAAGAGGATTTTCTCAAAGCCATGGGCCGCCAGGGAACGGGTCCAGTCACCAATGGCGGCGATAAATGTCGACGGGCGCAGGGAGAGGGTGCCGGGGAACCCGAGGTGGTGCTGGGCCATGCCGATGTTGAAGGTGGGACCGACCAGGATATCGGCGCTTTTTTGCGCCTGATGGGCAATGATTTCCGGGCACATCCAATCGGTGCCCAACAGGCCGGTAGGGCCATGTTGCTCGTTGGAGCCGATGGGAATCACCACGGTGCGGCTACGGTCGAGAAATTGGCCAATCTCGATCCACGTTGACTGGTGCAAAAGCATTTGAAGTTCTCTCTCTGGTCAGGCTCGGCCCTCCAGATACTACCTCAACCGGCGCTGGCGATCTGGCGCGGTTTGCAATTGAGGTAGGCCGAGGACTTCAGCCAGCGCTGGTCGGGGTACCAGGAGAACATGAACTGCCCATCCTTGAGCTTGTCCACCACCTGGCGTGCCACTTGCGGGCGCACGGCGGGGCAGCCCTGGCTGCGGCCAATGCGGCCTTCACGCTTGCTCCACAGGGGGCTGACGTAGTCGGCGGCATGGATCACGATGGCGCGGTCGCGGGCCTGGTCATTGAAGCCCGGCTCCAGGCCGTCCATGCGCAGCGAGTAGCCATGGGTGCCCTGGTAGCTTTCCTGGGTGCGGAACAGGCCGAGGCTGGATTGATGGCTGCCCTCGCTGTTGGAGAACTGGGTGGCGAAGTTTTCCCCGGATTTTTGCCCGTGGGCCACCAGGTCGCGCAGTACCAGCTTTTTCTGGCGCAGGTCGAAAATCCACAGGCGACGGGCGGTTGAAGGTTGCGAGTAGTCGATCACGGCCAGGCGTTCGGCGCGTTCCTGGCCGTTATTGACGGCACACTGCATGGCACCGAGGGCGCTTTTAAGGACTGCGGGATTGAGTTCTGGAGCCGAGCGCGCCAGGCTGCTATACAAGGCATGAGGTTTGGCATTCTCTGCGAAGGCACCCGTACAGAACGCGGCCAGGGTGGCGGCGATCAGGCCGAGTCGGCAGTCAATATTCAGCATGTATATAGCATCTCCGCCGTAGATTGGAGCTAAGCCCTTGTTCAAAAAACACGCATGTTACTTGAGCCTTTGCTTGCTCGTAGCACCATTGGTCGCCATGGCCGATGAAGTGCCGGTCGAACCGTCAAACCCAGTACAGCTGGCACTTGGGCAGTTGTCGAGCGTTTGCCCCGGTTTGGCGACCCAGCTGGATACATCGGCCGAGCTGCGGCTGCAGGCTTTTTACCAGCAACAGGGCAATATCGCCCTGTGGTCGGAGGACGCACGGCGCACGGCGTTGCAGGGCCAGTTGCGGTTGCTGGCCGACGATGGCCTGGACCCGGCGCACTATCGGCTGCCCGACGTGGCGGCCAGCAGCAATGTCCTGTGCACTGACTTCGAAACCAGCCAGCACTACCTGCAAGCCTTGCATGACGTGCACTATGGCCGCTTGCAGCAGGCTCATTACGAACCGTTGTGGCATGCCCAGCCGCCCAGCGAGGACCCGGCCGTCGCCGTGCTGGCCCTGGCCACCGCCGGGCTTGCCGACATGCCGGCAGCCTTCGAGCGGGCCCGGCCCAGTGCCGAGCTGTACCGCAGCCTGCGCGCCGCCTACGCCACGCAACGCCGGCAACCCTTGCCCCAGTGGGGCGTGATTGCCGACGGCCCATTGCTGCGCCCCGGCCGCGAAGACCCGCGGGTGCCAGCGTTGGCGCGGCGCCTGGTCAGTGGCGGCTACCTGGCGAGCGTGCCCAAGGGCCATCAATACGGCGATGACCTGGTGGCGGCCGTGAAGCGCTTCCAGGCCAGCCATTCGTTGCAAGCCGACGGGGTGATCGGCGCGGGCACGGTGGCCGAACTCAACGTCAGCCCGGCGGTGCGCCGCGAGCAACTGCGGGTCAACCTCGAACGTTTTCGCTGGCTGGCCCAGGACCTGGAGCCCGATGGCATCCTGGTCAACGTCGCAGCCGCGCAGTTGAGCGTCTACCAGGGCGGCATCCCCGTGTGGCAGACCCGCTTGCAGGTGGGCCGCGCCGAACGGCAGACGCCGCTACTCAAGTCGCGCATCACGCGGTTGACCCTCAACCCCACCTGGACCATCCCGCCGACCATCATGCGCGAGGACAAGCTGCCAGCCATCCGCCTGAACCCGGAGTACTTGCGCCAACAGAACCTCAAAGTGCTCGACAGCGAGGGGCGCGCGCTGTCGCCCGAGCAGGTGGACTGGTCGCACCCCGGCAATATCCTCCTGCGCCAGGACGCCGGCCCGCGCAACCCGCTGGGCAGGATTGTCCTGCGCTTCCCCAACCCGTTTTCTGTGTACCTGCACGACACGCCCAGCCAGCCGCTGTTCAGCAAGGGGCCGCGGGCGTTCAGCTCGGGTTGTGTGCGGGTAGAACAGCCGATGTTATTACGCGATCTGTTGGTGAGCCCGGAGGAAAAGGCGCGGACCGAGGCGCTGCTGGCGACCGGGCTGACCCATGAGTTCCGCCTGGCCACGCCGGTGCCGGTGTTGCTGGGGTATTGGACGGTGCAGGTGGATAGCCAGGGGGCCTTGCTGTACGCGCCGGATATTTATGGCCGCGATGGCGTGTTGTTGAAGGCCCTGGGCGCGGTCCTGTAGGCGTCGGCTGGCCATCGATCACTCCAGGATGAGACGCCGTTGGCATCCCTGAACGAATAGCCATCAGCTATTTCTTAAATATTCAAGAAACCAACCCGACTTGCCGACGTGATGGGTACATACCCAGGAGCGTTCAATATGAGCAGTCAACATGTGGCAGTTGGTATCAGCCTGTTTCTTGCGCTCGCCAGTGGTGGCGGCCAGGCGGCGACGCCCCTGGCCCAGGGCGTTATCCAGTTTCGCGGCAGTATCGTCGAGGCAACCTGCGAGGCAGGGGACCGAACGGGGTCCACATTGGCCCTGAGCGGCTGCCCGATGCCGGCATCCCCGGGCAACATCAGCGCCTATAGCGTTGAACCGGTGCGTACGCTCAGTGCGCCGGACCACTCGCCCGTCAAGGTCAAGCTGGTGACCGAGACGGTCGGCAACGGCGGTTACTACAATCGCCAATACCGCTTGAGCGATGGGGCGGGCAAGCCGTTGCGCTCAGGGGCTTACCTGGTGACGTTGAGTTACCCCTGAGGCCAGCCGGGGCGCTGGAAACCGACGGTAAACGTCGTACCTGCGCCCACCTGGGAGCTGACCGCCACATCCCCACCATGAGCCTTGGCGATTTCCCGCACGATAAACAACCCCAGCCCGACGCTGCGCACGTCGCAGTCCTGGTCGGTGCCTCGGGTCATGGGCTCAAACAGCACGCTCATCAGCGAGTCGGCAATCACCGGCCCATGGTTGTGGACCGAGAGGCTCGGCCCATCGTGGTTCAACTGTGAGGTAATGGTGATCGGCTGTTGCAGGTCGCCATAGGTCACGCTATTGGCCACCAGGTTGCCGATGATTTGCTGCAGGCGGTCACCATCCAGGCAGGTCTCGCCAGCGCCTATGGGGTGATGCACCAAAGTGGCGCGGGGAAAGGCCACCCGCAGTTCATCCACCGCGCGCTGGGTGACGTCATGCAGGTCCAGCGGGCTGGGGCTTACGCCGATGCCAACGCCGACCCGTGCCAGGGTGAAGTCCAGCAGGTCGGCGATCATCCGCTGCGCGCGTTCCGATGACTGGCCGATATGGCCAATCAATTGGGTTTCCTTGGCGGTGCGCTCGCCACGGGCGAGAAAGTCGGAGGCCATCTTGATCGCGGTCAGTGGGTTTTTCAGGTCATGGCTGACGATGGCGACCATCTGCTCGGCAAACTGCGCCCGGCGCTGTGCCTTGATATAGGCCTGGTTGAGCTCGGCCTGGGCTTGCTGGAGGGCGGTCTGGGCCGCGGTCTTTTCCAGCAGCAGGGCTTCGGCCAGCTTGCGTGCGTTGAGCAGTTCGCGCTCGTACTTGTCGCGGTCGGTGGTGCCGAACAGGGCCAGTTCATGCCGTACGCCGCTGGGGTGGTCGCGTTTGACGGCGTTGAGCAGGATTGTCACGGCATGGCCGTCACGATGGCGCAGGTCGAGCTTGACCTCGGCGATACTGCCTTGCATCTGCATCAGCGGTGCAAGGTGGGTTTGGTGGAAAATCCGCCCGCCCATGGTCAGCAGGTCCTGGAAACGCCGCCCGTGCAACTCGTGCGCCGCCATGCCCAGCCAGTCGCAGAAACAGCGGTTGACCCGCAGGAGGGTGCCATCTTCGGCGGTGACGGCCAGCGCACAGGCGGCACCGTCGAACAGCGCCTGGGAGTCGGGCAGTTCGTCAATCGGCATGGGCAACGGTCCATGGCAGCAGGAAGCTTTCCATCGCCGCCGCGCAGGCCGGTGCCGCGCTCATATGGGGGCAATGGCCCACATTGTCGATCAGGCCGTAGGTGCTGTGGGGCAAGACGCGGTGCAGGTACTCGCCCACGCACACCGGTGCGATCAGGTCATCGGTCGATTGCAGGATCAGCGTGGGGGTGGGCAGGCCCGCGATATCGGCGCGGTTATCCGAGAGGAACGTCACCCGCGCAAAGTGCTTGGCGATCTCGGGCTCGGTGCGGCAGAAGCTGTTGGTCAGCTCTTCACTGAGCGCCGGTTGCCCCGGTGCGCCCATGATCATCGGGGCCATGGTGCTGGACCAACCCAGGTAGTTGCTGTCGAGGGTGTCGAGCAGCGACTGGATATCGTCGGGCTTGAACCCGCCCACGTAGTCGTCGGTGTCGATATAGCAGGGGGAGGGGCCGATCATCACATGGGCGGCGATGCGCCCGGGCGCTGCGCGGTCGGCCAGGGTGCCGATCATGGCGCTGACCGAGTGCCCCACCAGAATCACCGGGCCACTGGCGTACTCATCGATGATCTGGTTCAGATCAGCGGCGTAACCGCCCAGGGTGGCATATTTGTCCCTGTCGTAGGCCGCAGTGTCTGACAGGCCGGCCCCGACCAGGTCATACAGCACCACGCGAAAACGCTCGACGAAATGGGGCAGCAGGTCATTCCACATGGCCTGGTTGCAGCCAAAACCGTGGGAAAACACCAGGGTCGAGGCGCCGTTGCCCATCACGTTGACGTTGTTGCGATGTCGAAGGTCCATGGGCGCACTCGTAATGGCGTGTTGCTATGAGCATTTGCCGTCAGTTTAGAGAGTCAACCGCAGGGGGTCACTCGATATAGCGTTGATAGGGTAAAGTCGGCGCCTTCAGGATGAAACGTCAGGTAACAAAGTATGCGGCAGTTTTTACGGCAATCGGCCTTGGGCCTGCTGGTCATGGTGTTCACCGCGCTGGCCCTGGCCGAAACGGCGCCGCCAGGGTTGGCGAATGTGGCGCTGAACCAGCGGGTGATCGACCTGACCCACACCCTGGACACGGCGACCCAGGAGCGCCTGAGCGCTCAACTGGCCGACCTCGAACAGCGCAAGGGCGCGCAGATTGCCGTGATGCTGCTGCCGAGCACGGGGGACACAGATATCGAAGCGTTCGCCACCCAACTGTTGCGTGCCTGGAAATTGGGGCGCAAGGGCATCGACGACGGTATTTTGCTGCTGGTGGCCAAGAACGACCGCACAGTGAAGATCGAAGTCGGTTACGGCCTGGAAGGGGTGGTCACGGACCTGTTGAGCCACCGGATTATCACGGAGCAGATGACCCCGGCGTTTCGCCAGGGCGATTACGCCGCCGGTGTGCAACATGCCGTGGATGCCCTGAGCGTGCTGGTCGAGGGGGGGGATTTGCCGGCCGTGGACGATACCCGGGAAACGGTGGATGAGTCGGCGGCGTTGCTGGCGTTGATCTTCGGCGCGGTTGGTGGCGTGCTGCTGGCCTCGGGCAAGTTGCATTGGCGACGCGGCCTGATCGCCGCCCTGGGGCTGAGCGTGCTGCTGACGGCGCTGGCCGCGATCAATGGCAAGGCCTGGCCCTTTTATTTGCTGGCGCTGCCGTTTTGCATGTCCATCAGCGCGGCCATCTTCGGCGCCTTGTGGCAGGCCAGGGTGGTGTTTTATTGCGTCTTGGGGCTGATGGCCTACAGCGTCGGCCTGGGGCTGGTGGATCACTACCTGACGCAAGTGTCCTTTATGAACTGGCTGGCCTGGCCGCTGGCCGCGCTGGTGGTGCTGGGCCTGTACCTGATCCTGTTCGCGGTGATGAAAGCCGCCTGGAAACACAGTCGGCTGGGGTTCTGCGTGCAATCGGCGATGGTGCTGGGGGTGTATGGCGCGGCGGGGTACATGCTGGAGATGGGGCTTGATGGCTGGCTGTTCGCCTTGCCCATCAGCTCGTTCGCGGCGCTGTTCATCTATGGTCAGGGGACGGGCGGATCGAGCTCAGGCTCCAGTTCCAGTGACCGCTCCAGTTCCAGCTCAAGCTCAAGCTCCGGTGGCGGGTTTTCCGGCGGCGGCGGCTCCAGTGGCGGCGGTGGGGCTTCGGGGAGTTGGTGAGGCCCGGTGCCGGTTCAGAGCGTCATCACCATCTCATGCCAAGCCATCCCACCGTGGTCTGACGCCGAGGGCTGCACATACTGGTAACCCATACGGGTGTACAACGGCACATGCTGCTCCTTGCACATCAGGTGGAGGGCCTGCTTGCCCATCCCGCGCATGCGCTGCACAAAGGCCGTCATCAAGTGCGTGGCGTAGCCCTGGCCCTGGTGCGCCGGGTCCACCACCACCGACATGATCACCACATTCGGCGCATCCGCCACATGCCCCACCAACTCCTTGAAGGCCTCATCCGACATCACCACCTCATGGGCGCAACCGCAGTTGATAAAACCCACCACTTGGCCGTCCGCTTCCAGGATCAGGAAGCCCTCCGGGTAAAGGGCGATCCGCGTGGCGATCTTCTCCAGGGTCGCGGCTTCATCACCCTCGTAGGCGCTGGTTTCGATCGCATAGCAGCGGGCGGCGTCTGCCGGGGTGGCAACTCTGACTTGGGTGTTCATGCAGTACCTATAGAGGGGGGCTGTATTTGACGGCCGCCGCTGCCCGCGATGGCACGTTCAGGCTTTTCAACAACCCTGACACATGGATGCGCACGGTAAACGGCGAAATATCCAGGGCCTTGGCGATTTCCTTGTTGGTCTTGCCTTGGGCGATCAGCCGCAAGACCTCTTGCTGGCGCGTGGTCAGGGTGTTGGTGTCCAGGGGCAGTAGCCCCGAGGGGGCGAACTTGACCAGTACTTCGCCCTGGCGGATGGCGAGCAGGGCCTGGCCGATTTCGTCGGGGGCGATGTTTTTGCCGATAAACCCATCGGCGCCCAGGGCCATCACCTGTTCGATCAACACGGGGTCATCGACCATCGACACCACGATCAGCGTGGTGCGCCGCAGTTGCTGGCGCAGTTCGCCCAACTGGCTGATGCAGGTCAGGCCGGGGAAGCGCAGGTCGAGGATCAGGGTGTCGACTTCGCTGCCGCTCTTGAGCATCTGCAGCACTGTATCCAGGTCGCCGGCCTGCTCCACGCGGGCTTCGGGCAGCAGGCGTTGCACGGTGCGCAGCATACCTTCGCGAAACATGGGGTGGTCGTCGGCGATGATGATCCGGCATGTCATGGTGTGTTGCTCCCTGGGGCCAGGTTGTCCTGTGGCGTGCTACTTTAACACTCCGCTCGCCGCCTGCCTGCCGGTGCGGCGGATCTGACGAAGACCGTACAAGGATGTTGCCCATGAAGTTCGTGAAAGACGCCGAACTGGACCAAGCCAACCTGCGCATTGTGGTCGCCGCTATCGCCATTGTTTACATCAGCCTGCTGGGCTTTTTGCCAGGGCAGTCGCTAGACACCTACCTGCCGGTGATCCTGTATATCGTACTGTTCCTGTTGGCCTCCATCGTGCTGCGCCAGGTGATTGCCCGCTGGCCTGGGCATTACCCGGCGCGCCGGGTGTTCGGCATGATCCATGACTACACCGGCACTTCGTTCGGCCTGGTGGTGGGCGGTGAGGCGGCGTTGCCGCTGTATGCGGTGATGGTCTGGGTCAACCTGGGCAATGGCATGCGCTATGGCTCGCGCTACCTGGCGATTGCCACGGGCCTGGCGTTGCTGGCGCTGTTGATTGTGTATCGGCTGACCCCGCTGTGGCAGGCGCAGCCCTTTATGGTGCTGATGCTGATGATCACCAGCACGGTGATCCCGATCTACGCCCACCTGTTGCTGGAGCGCACGCGCAAGGCGTCCGAAGAGGCCATCGCCGCCAACCTGGAAAAGTCGCGCTTTCTCGCCCAGGCCAGCCATGATCTGCGCCAGCCCATCCACTCCATCGGCCTGTTTACCGCCTGCCTACGTGAAGCGCGCTTGGGCGATGAAGAACGACGCCTGGTGGACAATATCGACCGTTCGTTGCTCAACGTCTCGCAGTTGTTCCGCTCCATCCTCGACCTCTACACCCTGGACAACGGCCAGTTACTGCCCAAATACCAGGTTGTGCACCTGGGGGAGTTGCTGGCGGATTTGCTGCGCCAGAACACCGAAGCCGCCCGCTGGGCCGGGGTGGAACTGCGCCTGCGCCCCAGTGCCCACTGGGTGCGGGTGGATCCGGCACTGCTCACGACCATGGTGCAGAACGTGCTCTCCAATTGCTTCAAGTACGGCGGCCAGCGCCCGGTGCTGATCGGCGTACGCCAGCGGGGCGGCGAGGTGAGGGTGGAGATTCACGACCAGGGACGGGGGATTGCCGAGGAGCATCTGCCCCGGGTGTTCGAGGAGTTCTATCGCGTGCGCCAGTTGCGCGACAAGGACGTTGAAGGCGTCGGCCTGGGCTTGTCCATCGTCAAGCGCCTGGGGCTGTTGATGGGCATGGATGTGGCTCTGCGCTCGCGGGTGGGCCATGGCACCTCCGTCAGCTTGCGCGGCTTGCCCCTGGCGCCCGCGCCCCATCAACCCCTGGTGCGCGATGATGCACGCCAGGCCGGGTTGTTGACCGGCTTGAAAGTGTGCCTGGTGGAAGATGACCACAACGTGCTGCTGGCCACCCAGGCCTTGCTGGAGCGTTGGGGGTGCGAGGTGCAGGCGCAATTGAGCGGGCATGACCTGGTCAGCGATTGCGACATCATCGTCGCCGACTATGACCTGGGCAACCACGCCACTGGTATCGAGTGCATTGACCAACTGCGCGCCCAGCGCGGCGTGGCGGTGCCGGCGTTGATTCTGACCGGGCATGATGTGGAGAAGATCCAGGCGGCGCTGCACGACCGGCAGATCGCCATTTTGTCCAAGCCAGTGCGCCCCGCTGAACTACGGGGCACCCTGCGCGACCTCAGCCAGGGGGCTGTTACTGATTGAACGGCGTCAACCCGTTACCCCGGGCACCCTTGGGTTGGCAGTAGGCGGCGGGCTTCATCATGCCGAAGCTGGCCACGGCAAACATCCCGCCGCTGGCACCGCTGGGCACGGAGCAGTTGTAGTCACCGGAAGCGGTACTGGCGATGTAATAGGTGGTCATGGAGTCGCTGCGCACATTGGACACACGCTTGACCGGCTCGCCGAGGTTGGTTTCTGAAAGGGTCTTGAGGTGGTCTTCGGTGGGCTTGATATTGCTGCAACCGGCAACGCCGATCATCAGGGCGCCCAGCAGAGCGAGGCGGGTGACAGGGGAGTGCAGTTTCATGGCGCGTCTTCCTTGGGGTTGTTTGGGTGTTTTCAACGCACAACGATCCCTTGCACGGCGGGTTCGACGTGCTGGCGGGGAGCATTGGGGTGCCGGGGAATATAGCGCCGGGGGCCTGTCGGGTCGATTAGCACAAGTGTGCTAGTGGCACATTGAGGTCACGGTAAACAGGTTTATTCAGGGAGATTCACATGCTGCAAATCAGACGCGCCACCCTCGACGACGGCCCCATCGCCTTCGATATCCGCCTGCAGGCGATCCGCAGCCAATGCATCGGCGCCTACACCGCCGAGCAGATGCTGACCTGGACTCGTGGCGCGGCCGAGGACGGCTATACCGCGCTGATGGCCAAGCCGTTCTACCTGGGGTGCGTCGATGGCGAGCCGGTCGCCACCGGCATGCTCGACCCGGGCCCTCGGGAAGTGGGGGCACTGTTTGTGCTGCCTGGTTTTATCGGCCGCGGGTTTGGTGGGCAGATGCTTGAGCACCTGGAGCAAGTGGCGCTGGAGCTGGGGATTGAGGCGGTGGTGCTGGACGCCACGTTGAATGCCGCGCAGTTCTATCGCAGCCGGGGTTATGAAGGCTGTGAACAGTCCATCTATCATTCACCGACGGGGCTGGAGCTAGCGTGTGTGCCGATGGTCAAGCGCCTGGCTGTTTGAGCGTCCGGCCAGATCCTGTTTGTGGTGTGGCCAAAACTCTGGGCCCGGCCAAGATCCCCTGTGGGAGCGGGCTTGCTCGCGATAGCGGTGGTTCAGCCAACATATTCGGTGACTGATACACCGCCATCGCAGGCAAGCCAGCTCCCACATTTGATGTGTGGTGTGGCCAAAACCTCGCGTCCGGCCAAGATCCCTTGTGGGAGCGGGCTTGCTCGCGATAGCGGTGGCTCAGCCTACACATTCGGTGACTGATACACCGCCATCGCTGCGATGCGGCGATCCGACAAGCCCGCTCCCACCCTCAGGATCAGTGGTTCATATGATGGCCGTCAGCACTGCCCAGGCTGCGGGCCGGGGCCTGGACTTCGATGGTCTGCTTGTCACCCTTGGCATCTTCCACGGTCAGGGTCAGTGGCACCTGGTCGCCTTCCTTGATCTGCCCCGTCAGGCCCATCAGCATCACGTGATAACCCTCGGGGTCGAGCTTCACCGCCTGGCCGGCCGGCAGGGCCACGGCGTCCACCGGGCCCATGCGCATGACGTCGTCTTTCATGCTCATCTCATGAATCTGCACATCCTTGGCCACCGGCGACTTGACGCTCAGCAGCTTGCTGTCGCTGTCGGCGGTGAGGGTCATGAACGCTCCGCTTGAATGCTGCCCCGGTACGGTGGCGCGGGCCCAGGCGTCGCTGACCTGGGTCTGGGCGCTGGCGTGGGCGGCCAGGCCCAGCAGGGACAGGCCGAGGGCGATGCGCTTGAGGGTGTGGACAGCAGTCATTAGCAGACCTCCATGACGGTGAGCAGGTCTTCTGCGCACTCTTTGGCGTTAAGGGATGCCGACAGGCCCAGGCGCAGGTTGCTGCGGGTGTCGAACACAAAGCTGGTGGCGGTGTGGGACAGGGTGTAGGTGTCGCCGGCGGGGATTTTTTCATAAAAGATCCCGAATTCCTTGGCGGCCACGGCGATTTCTTCCGGGGTACCATAGAGCGCCTCGAAGCTGGGGTCGAAGGCCTTGACGTAGGCGTCGAGCACTTGGGGCGTGTCGCGTTCCGGGTCCAGGGTGATAAAGATCACCTGCATGATTTCGCCGTCGCGGCCCATCAGTTTCTTGGCTTGGGCCATGCGCGCCAGAGTGGTGGGGCACACGGCCGGGCACTGGGTGAACCCGAAGAACACCACCGGCATCAGGCCGCGGAACGAACTCAGGGTCACGGTTTCGCCAGCGGTGTTCTTGAGCTTGAACGTGCGGCCCATGATCTTGTTGCTCAGGTCCTTGCCGTACTTGAAGTTCAGCTTGGGGCCGGTGTCGCAGCCGCTCAACAGGCCCAGGCCCAGCAGGCCCATCCCGGTAAGGACCTTGCGACGGGTAAATAACGTACTCATGAAGTGGGCGTCCCGTGAAGCGCCTGACGGCTGCGCATAACAGGTCAGCCAGGCTTTGAAAAGCGGTGAACAGGCAGGGTGGGTAGTCTACCGGCCTTGATCACGCTTGATAATCTGCGACGTTCTGCCACAGGGGCGATGGCCACCTTACCAGCCAGGGCGCTGATTGCGTCTGTGGCACACTGTCGCAGACACCATGAAAGGCCCGTGGCACAAGGCTTGGGGCAAATGTTTCAACGATTATCAGGGCCCTTGACCCGTATCAAGGCAGCGTCCCCCCGCCCTGGGGCACAGTCATGCTACACGGACCGGCCCACTGTGAGGCGCTGATGCTCTATCTCCTGTTCCTGCTGGCCCATCTGTTCGCCGCGCTGGTGTTTATCGGCACGGTGTTCTTTGAAGTGTTGATCCTTGCCAGTGTGCACAAGCAACTGCCGGCCCGCGTCATGCTGCTGGTGGAGCAGGGCATTGGCCGTCGCGCCAGGGCCTTGATGCCATGGGTGCTGCTGGTGCTGTTTGGCGCCGGTATCGGCATGGTCTGGTTGCGTTACCTGCCAGTGCTGGCCGCGCCGTCGAGCTCGGCATTCGGTGCCTTGCTGACCCTCAAACTGATCCTCGCCGCCAGTGTGCTGATGCATTTTTTGCTGACGGTGTGGTTGATGCGCCGCGGGCAGGTCAGCGCGGCCTATCTGCGCTTTGTCCATCTGAGCCTGTTCTGCCATATGGTCGCCATTGTGTTGCTGGCCAAGAGCATGTTCTACATCACCTGGTAAGCGCCGGCGCTTGATGCATATCAAGGTGCGCTGTCCGGTCGCACCGCACAATGGGCCACCGTAGCCAGACCCGGAGGCCGTCATGCTCACTGTCATTCATCCCGCCCGCGAGTGGCGCCTGCGCCGTGACCAAAGCGTGCTGGACCAGGGCCAGGTCGACATCGGCAAATTCCATCCGGGTATCGGCTCCCTCGACCTGCTGCGCGCCTTGCGCAGCAGCCGCCAGCGCCAACGCCCCCTGGCGCTGAACCTGCAATGGCCGGCAGGCCTGGTGACGGATGATTACCTGCGCGCCCTGGAGCAGGAAATCCACCTGGTCGGTTGCCACGTGGGCGGCCGGCAACCGGTGGACCAATTCCATCTGGGCGGCACCACCCCGGCGATTGCCGACCTGCAACGGCTGATGGCGCACTTGCGCAGTCGCCTGCACTTTCTGGAGCACGACCAGGGCGACTACAGCCTCGACCTCGACCCGTTGCACACCGACTGGGCGACCATGGGCCTGCTGCGGGACCTGGGTTTCAACCACATCAATATCGGCGTGCCGGACGCCAGTGCCGAAGCCGCGCCGTCGGTGGCCGGCTACCAGGACCCGGCGCCGATCCAGTCGCTGATCGACGCGGCGCGCACCTTCGGCTTTCGCTCGGTGAATGTCGACCTCGGTTATGGCCACGCCTGGCAGACCTGCGACAGCTTTGCAGCCAAGCTGGCCAGCCTGATCGCCCTGGAACCGGACCGCCTGCAAGTGTTCGATTATGCCCAGGCCCCCCGGCGCTACCAGCAGCAGCCACCGCGTGCGTTGTCGTCGAATGCCGACAAATATGGCATGCGCCGCATCGCCTGGCAGCGCCTGGAAGCCGCCGGCTATCACTATATTGGCCTGGGCCAGTTCGTGCGTCCCGATGACGACCTGGCACTGGCCCAGGAGCGCGGGCGCCTGAGCCGCAATTGCCAGGGCTTTACCCGGCACGGCTACTGCGACCATATCGGCTTTGGCCTGGGCGCCATCAGCCAGCTCGACACCCTGTACGCGCAAAACACCGAGGACCTGGCGCGCTATCGCCAGCAGTTGGACAGCGACCTGCTGCCCACCGCCCGCGGCTGGCGCTGCGAGGCCGGCGACCAGATCCGCCAGCACGTCATGGAGCGCCTGGCCTGTGACCTGGAGTTGGATATCCAGGCCCTGGAGCGCCGCTATGGGGTGATTTTCCCCCGCTATTTCTCGGCGATCTGGCCGCTGCTGGAGCATCTGCACCAGGACGGCCTGATTGATCTGTCCGAGCGCTTCCTCTGTGTACTGCCAGCGGGCCGGCAGCGGGTCGAAGCTCTATGCGCACTGTTTGACCGGGCAGGCAGCGCGGTTCCCCCTTGCTCCAACGATGAGACCATCGATCATGAAAGCGTTTGAGTTCAACCGCGCCCTGGTGCAGAAATACGACCGCCCGGGGCCGCGCTACACCTCGTACCCGACCGCGCCGCAGTTTCACTCAGCCTTTGCCCTGGACGATTACCAGCAAGCGGTGGCGGCCAGTAACCATGGGGTGGCACCCAAGGCGCTGTCGGCGTACATCCATATTCCGTTCTGCCAGAGCCTTTGCTACTACTGCGGTTGCCACAAGATCATCACGCGCAAGACCCATCGCGCCGTGGAGTACCTGGGCTACCTCAAGCGCGAAATCCAGATGCAGGCCGCGCTGTTCGACCGCGCGCGGCCCCTGACCCAGTTGCACCTGGGGGGCGGTACGCCGACCTACCTCGACGATGGGCAACTGGCCGAATTGATGGACTGCCTGGCCCAAAGCTTCAGCCTGGATACCAGTGACAATCATGAGTTTTCCATTGAAGTGGACCCGCGCACCATCAGCGTCGAACGGATCCACAACCTACGCGGGCTAGGCTTCAATCGCCTGAGTTTTGGCGTGCAGGACTTTGATGCCGCTGTGCAGGCGGCGGTCAATCGCGTGCAGAGCGAAGAGCAGATCGTACAATTGGTCCGGGCGGCGCGTGAGGCGCGGTTCAAGTCGATCAGTGTGGATTTGATCTACGGCCTGCCATTGCAGACCGTGGCCAGTTTCGACGTGACCCTGGCCAAGCTGATTGCCCTGCGCCCGGACCGCGTGGCGGCCTACAGCTATGCGCATTTGCCCACGCAAATCCGCGCCCAGCGCATGATCCGCCCCGAAGACATGCCCCCGCCGGAGCGCAAGCTGGAACTGCTGGAATTGACTATTCGCCGGCTGACCGAGGCCGGTTATGTGTATATCGGCATGGACCACTTCGCCTTGCCCGACGACGAACTGGCCCTGGCCCGGGCCAATGGCACCTTGCAGCGCAACTTCCAGGGCTACTCGACCCATGCCGATTGCGACCTGATCGGCCTGGGCGTGTCGGCCATCGGCAAGGTGGGCGACAGCTACAGCCAGAGCGTCAAGGAGTTGTCCCAGTACTACGCGCGGATCGACGCCGGGTTGTTGCCGGTGCAGCGCGGCTACCGCCTGAACGCCGATGACGTGCTGCGCCGGGACGTGATCAACGGCTTGATGTGCCATGGGCGCATCGACTTTGCCGGGGTCGAGGCCGGGCATGCGATCCGCTTTAGCGAGTACTTTGCCCAAGCCCTGTCGCGCCTGGATGAGCAAGTGGCGGATGGCTTGCTGCATATCCAGGACGATGGGGTGCAACTGTTGCCCCAGGGGCAACTGATGGTGCGCAGTGTGGCGATGGCGTTTGATGCGTACTTGGGCGGGGAGCAGAAGGGGCAGTTTTCGCGTACGGTCTGAGCCGTTGGCGTGCTGCAGGAGCCGGCAAGCCGGCTCCTGCAAGGCTACGTTCCGGCAACCGAGTTGGTGCGCTCCACTTCTTCCACCAGCTTATCGATCCCTTCCAGTCGCACCCGGTTATCGTGATCCCACGGATGAAACCCCGGCTTGAAATAATGCAGCCACGGCCGCGCCATGCGCGGGAACACACCCTTGGGTCCGTAGAGAAACTTCAGCATCCGCCAGAACCCCTTCAGATGCCCGCCCGCACGGCGGTCGGCGATCAGTAGGCGCAGGTGGAAATCAAACACCACCAACCAGAAAATCACCGTCGTGGACAACATGGCCCCGGTGCGCAGCAGATATCGCCCGGGCCCGGGCTTGATCACGCGGTTCCACACATCGAAGGCCACGGCCTTGTGTTCCGTTTCCTCCAGGGCATGCCAGTACCACATTTGCTGGTAGCCCTTGAGCGAATCGCCAAAGCGGGTGGGGTCGCTGAGCAGGATTTCCGCGAGCATCGCCGTGTAGTGTTCCAGGGCGATGGTCACCGCCAGGTTGAAGGCCGGCGGCAGGTGCTTCTTTTGCAGGTCGAGGAACATTTTCAAGCGCCGGTCGAGCAGATGGGCCGGCAGCCCGGCGGCTTGCAACAGGTCGTTATAGGCCACGTGCTCACGGCTGTGCATGGCTTCCTGGCCGATAAAGCCCTGGATCTCCTTTTTCAACGCCGGGTCGTCGATGCGCTGGCGATAGTGGCGCACGCTGTCCATGAAGAACAGCTCGCCCTGGGGAAACAGCAGCGACAGGGCATTGAAAAAATGCGTGATAAACGGGCCTTGCTCGTGCCAGTCCTTGATGCGTTCGGCGGGCAGGGTGAAATGCAGGTCGCGGCGAATGGGCAGCATCATGGCGACTCCTGTTCAGAGAGGGGGTTGGGCAGCGGGGCCTTGCGCTGTTTGGGGGCCATGCGCCGGCTGGCAAACACCACCAGTGCCTGGTAGGCCGCCGGCAGGCAGCGCGCCAGCCAGTCCAGGGCGTAGGCATCGCGGCCGATCAGCACGCGGCGTTTGTTTTTGCGCACGCCTTGCAGGATCACCTTGGCGGCCTGGTCGGCGTCGGTGATAAACAGCTTCTCGAAGTCGGCGCGGGCCTGTTGTTCGCTGTGGATCAGGAACCCGGTCATATTCGCGTCGATCCGGCTGCTGCGGCAGATATCGGTACGGATCCCGCCGGGGTGCACGCAAGTGGCCGAGACCCCGCTGCGCTGCAAATCCAGCTCCTGGCGCAGGGCTTCGGTAAAGCCGCGCACCGCGAACTTGGTGGCGTTGTAGCCGCTCATGCCGGGCTGGGCGAACAGGCCGAACACACTGGAGGTGTTGACCACATGCCCGTCGCCGCTGGCCTTGAGGTAGGGCAAGAAGGCCTTGGTGCCGTAGACCACGCCCCAGAAGTTGATGCCGACGATCCACTCCAGGTCGGCATAGTCCACGCCTTCCACGGTGCTCGACAGGGCCACCCCGGCATTGTTGAAGATCAGGTTGACCTGGCCATGCTCGGCCGCGCAACTGGCCGCCCAATCCTCCATGGCCTGGCGGTCGGCAACATCCAGCTCCCGGGAAGTCACGCGGATCGGCGCCAGGGTGCTGCGCTGGATCAGCTCCACGGTTTGTTGCAGCCCGGCCTGGTTCTTGTCTGCCAGGGCCAGGTGGCAACCCTCGCGCGCCAGGGCCAAGGCCAAGGCGCGGCCCATGCCGGACGCGGCGCCGGTGATGGCCGCCACACGGCCATTGAATGACTTCATGACAGGCTTCCTTCTGCGGTGGCATGGGGTGGCGCGACGGGGCGCGACGGGGCGCCGGTCACTAATGGCGTGACTTGATAATCGCGCAGGGCGAACTGGCGGGTGACCTGCTTGAAACGCCACGTCGAACCGGGCCACAACGTCGTATTTTTGCCGGTGCGCGGGTCGAGGTACCAACTGCGGCAGCCGCCGGTGTTCCAGATGGTGCGCTGCAGTTTTGCCTGGATTTGCTGGTTGTAGGCGCGTTCTACTGCTGGCTTGACCTCTACCGTGGCGATTTGCTGGCGGCGCATCTGTTGCAGCGCGTCGAGGATGTAGGTGACTTGCGCCTCGATCATCAGAATCATCGAGTTGTGGCCCAGGCCGGTATTGGGCCCGACGATCAGGAACAGGTTCGGGTAGCCCGGCACGGTGGTGCCCTTGTAGGCATGGGCGCCGTCGTGCCAGGCGTCCATCAAGTCGATGCCGCCGCGCCCGATGATGCAGTCGCGGGGCAGGGGATCGGCGGCCTGGAACCCGGTGCCGAAGATCAGGCAGTCGGCCGGGTGCTTGATGCCATCGGCGGTGATCACCCCATCGGCCTCGATCCGCAGCACAGGCTCGGTGACCACCTCGACGTTACTGCGCGACAGCGCCGGGTAGTAGTCATTGGAGATCAGCACGCGCTTGCAGCCGATGGTGTAGTCCGGCCGCAACACCTTGCGCAGGGAAGGGCGCGCCACCTGTTTGTGCAGGTGGCGCAGGGCGATTTTTTGCACCACTTTCATCAGGCGCGGGTGCAGCGCAAAGCCCACCACCCGACCTTCCAGGGCCCAGTAGAGGGCCCCGCGCACCAGGCGCTGGGTGAACGGCAGATGTTTGAAGGCCCAGCGTTCAACCGGTGAAATGGGGCGGTCGGGCTTGGGCATGATCCACGGCGGGGTGCGCTGGAACAGGTCCAGGTGCGCTACCTGCGGGGCGATCTGCGGCACGAACTGAATGGCACTGGCGCCGGTGCCAATCACCGCCACACGTTTGCCCTTGAGTGAATAGTCATGGTCCCACTGCTGGGAGTGAAAGCGCTTGCCCTTGAAACTGTCCAGCCCCGCAATATCCGGCAGTGCCGGGCGGGACAGGCCGCCCATCCCCGACACCAGCACCCGCGCACTGACCTGGCGGCCATTGCTGAACTGCAATTGCCAGCGTTGCAGTTGCTCATCGAACACCGCCCGTGTAAGCCCCATGCCAAAACACAGGTACGGCGCCAGTTCAAAGCGCTGTGCGCAGTGTTCCAGGTAGGCGCGGATTTCCGCCTGGGGGGCGAACTGCCGGGTCCAGTCGGGGTTGGGCGCAAAGGAAAACGAATAGACATGGGATTGCACATCGCAGGCGCAGCCCGGGTAGTGGTTGTCGCGCCAGGTGCCGCCCAGGGCGTCGGCCTGTTCGGCAATGAAAAAGTCATCGAGCCCGGCCTGCTTGAGTTTGATCGCCATGCACAGGCCGGCAAAGCCTGAGCCGATGATCGCGATATCCACGCAATCTGCCGGGCCGCCCGGCTGGGTAGAGGCATTCATAGGGTGTCCCTCGTGGGCTGTAGGCGCCTTACGGGTATTGACATCGGATGTGCTCCTTTTTTGTTTTTGGCTTTTAGATAGAACACCATTGCAAAGAAAAATTGTATTTATTATTTTAAAAAAGATTTTAAATAATCTACCTGAAAATGTCGTCTACGCTAGAACCTTGTCCTTTATGTGCGATTTGTCCGACGGACGAACGTTTTACGCACGCAGTTGAAGTCCAGGGTGTGGACGATGGCTGAGGTCTTGACCAATACCGGTCGGATCGCCAGCAGCAGGGAAGCAGAGGACCGAGCTATGGCTGTCGAATGGGTTGTCGCTGCGGCTGTGTTTATCGCTGTCAGTGCGCTGTTGTGGGGCTTGAGTGCCTGGATGACGCGCCGTATCGAAGCGGTTGTTCCAAGCAACGGGCGCTTTCTGGAGGTCGATGGCGAGCGCTTTCATTATGTAGACGAGGGCAAGGGCCCGCCGCTGGTGATGATCCACGGCCTGATGGGCAGCAGTCGCAACCTGACCTATGCCTTATCGGCGCAATTGCGCGAGCACTTTCGGGTGATCACCCTGGACCGCCCCGGCTCAGGCTATTCCACCCGTCACACAGGCACCGGCGCCGACCTGCCAAGCCAGGCCCGGCAAGTGGCGACCTTTATCCAGACCCTGGACCTGGGCCAGCCCCTGGTGCTGGGGCATTCTTTGGGCGGGGCGATCTCCCTGGCGCTGGCCCTGGACCATCCCCATGCGGTCTCCGGGCTGGTGTTGGTGGCACCCCTGACCCATCCCCAACGCATGCTTCCCCTGGTGTTTCTATCGTTGGCGGTGCGCCCGGCCTGGCTGCGGCGCTGGGTGTCGCGCACGCTGACGGTGCCCATCGGCCTGCTCACCAGCGGTGCGGTGGTCAAGGGCGTGTTCGCTCCCGACCCGGCGCCGGCCGACTTCGCCACCCGTGGCGGCGGCCTGCTGGGGATGCGCCCCGACAACTTCTATGCCGCCTCCACCGAAATCGGCCTGGTCAACGATTACCTGTCGGAGATGGTCAAGCGCTATCCACAACTACGCCTGCCCATCGGCCTGATCTATGGCTCGCGGGACAAGGTCCTGGACTTTCGCAAGCATGGCCAGGCCCTGGCGGACAAGGTGCCGGGGCTGAAGCTGCAACTGGTCGAAGGCCGTGGCCATATGCTGCCCATCACCGCTACCGAGCGCGTGGCCGCCTTGGTCGAGCAGGTGGCCAAGCGCAGCAAGCCGGTGGCAAGCGCCACCGTCCTGCATCCGCCATTTGCGTTGGCGAGTAAATAATCGTGGGCCCCACGGCGTGGTCGAGAGTCGGTAACGCTTGCCCTAGACACCTGACCGAACGGATGAAAAAGAGACTGCCCGGTCACGTAAAAAAGGCCTCGAAAAAGTAGTTGACGACCTATTGGTTCCGCGCTATTTATTTAAAAAAATATTTCAATGTTTATTTTGAAATGATTTTTGAAATGCCTAAGAGCGAATAAAATAATGAAAAAAACGCCTTTTATCGCATGGTTTATTTCAAGTGGCCTTCAGTGCCGCCTGAACCTGTTTCCTGTCTCTTTTGCTTCGCTCTCCCTCCCTGCCGCGCAGTGCAGCCGGAGGTTGTCATGAATCAGACCCTGGCCGCCCCGCACGTCTGGACCGACGGCAAGCGCCACCTGTGGTGGCTCGGCATCATGCCTTTGGCAACCCCGCTGCTGTCTGGCGCCCTGGCCATCACCACCGGTGTACAACAACTGTGGTGGGTCGGTGTACTGGTGATTTTCGGGCTGATCCCGTTGATCGACGGCCTGCTTGGGGAAGACGTCAGCAACCCGCCTGAATCCGCTGTCAGCGGTCTTGAATCGCAGCAGTACTACCGCTGGATCGTCTACACCGGGGTGTCGTTGGTTATTTCATCCCTGGTGATGACCGGCTGGCTGGCGGTCAGCGGCATCGACTGGATGATCAACGGGGGGCTGCTACAACTCACGGCGTCCATGGACCCATCGAGCTGGCTGGCACACACCGCCAGCTTCCTGACGGCCCGGGTGCAACTGCATGGCGAGGTGAGTGGGTTCACCTACCTGGGCATGGCTATGTCCACCGGCGCCGCCACTGGCATCGCGATCAATACTGCCCATGAGTTGGGGCACAAGCCGCGCCTGCTGGAGATCGTGCTGGCCAAGATCACCCTGGCGCCGACCTTCTACGGGCACTTCTACACCGAACACAACCGTGGCCATCACGTGCGCGTCGCCACCCCGGAAGATCCGGCCAGCTCGCGGTTGGGGGAGAGTTTCTGGGCCTTCCTGCCGCGCTCGGTGTGGTTCAGTGCGCGCTCGGCCTGGAACCTGGAACGCGAACGCCTGCGCAAGCTCGGCCTGCCGGCGTGGCACTGGAAGAACGGCGTACTCAGCGCCTGGATGTACAGCGTGGTGTTGTGGGGCGCGATGATCGCCTGGCTGGGCATGGCGGTGGTTCCGTTCCTGTTGATCCAGGGCATCTACGGCTTCTCGCTGCTGGAGGTGGTGAACTATGTCGAGCATTACGGGCTTAAACGCCAGAAGTTGCCCAATGGCCGTTATGAACGTTGCTCGCCGCGCCACTCGTGGAACAGTAACCGTATTGTCACCAATATCTTTCTGTTCCAGTTGCAGCGCCACTCCGATCATCACGCTAACCCGACCCGTAGTTATCAGTCGTTGCGCCACTTTGATGAATCGCCGCAACTGCCGTATGGCTACGCGAGCATGATTGTCTGGGCCTATGTCCCTTACTTGTGGCGCCGGCGCATGGATCATCGGGTGCTGCGGCATTATTCGGGGGATGTCACCCTGGCCAATATCCAGCCATCCAAACGTTTGAAGTTATTGGAGAAGTACGGCAATACCAGCACCTTCTAATGTGAATCAACTGCTGTAAGGCGCACTCGGGGTCTGTGTATCGCGCAGGTTTTCATCGCCCACGGTTTGCCGGTTTCGAGTGCTTTAAGTTGCAAGAAAGTTGTTTGACCCTAACAAAAATAAAATCAAGGGAAGGACGTACACCATGCACACACCTGCCAAGTTCACAACGCATATCGTGCTCGCTGTACTGGGTCTTATTGCCTATCACCAGGCCCAGGCCGCACGTATCGAACCCGCCGGCAGCGCCTTCACTGCCCAGGGCCCCATCAGTTTTTCCAAGGGCGCGCTGATCAGCGCCGACTGCACCATCAAGGTGGCGGGCAAGGTCGCGGCGGATGGTTCGCACGTCAATGTCGACAAGGTCGAGTTCGACGGCGGCCTCAAGTGCAGCCGCGTCGAAGCCACTAACTTGCCGTGGATCCTGGTGGCCAAGGATGCCAAGAGCGGCTCCATGTCGAAGATCAGCGTCGATGTGCACGCCTTTGGCCTGGGCGGCAAGTGCGGCCCGTCCACCGCCGAGGGCACCTGGGATAACGCCACCGGCAAGTTGGAAGCGGCCAATGTGCCAATCGGTGAAGACTGCAAGATCAAGACGGTATCGATCAAGATGCCGCCGACGTTCAAAGTCGTCGAGTAAGTACCCGAATTTGTAGTGGTAATTGCATTGAAATTTGGCTGGAAAGGGAAGTTCTGCTGTTTCTCCGTGACCTCTCGATCATGGCCATTACCCCGGCGAAATGACTCGCCATACATGTGAGGAAAAATAATGAAAAGTTTGAAAACCCTCGTTTGTGTAAGTTCGTTTGCTTTGTGCTTTGGCGCGGCTTCGATGGCCAGTGCGGTAGCGATTACCCCTGATGGTCCATTTACGACTAATCAGGGCACCATCGTTGTGAAAACGCCATCTGCTCCCGGCGATATCACGTGCAACGTAACCTTTGGCGGGAATGTGTCCGGCGGGATCGCCACCATCACCTCGGCGTCTCTTTCCGGTCCAGTGCTTTGCAGCTTGCCAACACTGAAGAACATTCCAGCGCCAGGCTGGGTGTTGACGCCAAGTACTTTTGATACGACCAACCAAACGGGCACTGGTGTCGTAACCGGTGTGGGTTGGACCATCGTTTTCCCAGCGTCCAACTGTGGCCCAGGCCCGCTGAACGTTAACTGGGACGAAGCGAGCAAAACCCTGTCGTCAAATGTCAGCCAGTCACTGTCCGGCAATTGCTTCGTCAGGTCGCTGAACGTCAAGGCCCCAACCCTGAAGATGCAATAAGAACAAAGGGCTGATCACCCCTGAGTGAAGCAGGTGCCTCGTTAGAGGCACCTGTTGAGGTCAAGCAGCTCAGTTGTACCGGTTGTGATGAATAAAAATAATAAGGAGTGGCGCATGAATAACAAGAAACAGCAGGCCCAGGCGTTATTAGGCCTGGCATTGTTGGGCGGGCTGATTGCCTCGGCAGGAACCGTTCAGGCGGGTGGCTTCATGACGCCAACTGCGAATACTGCTGGCTGGGGCCGGGCATTTGGTGGCGGTTCAATGTTCAAGAACGATCCTTCAGCGGCCTACAACAACCCGGCTGCCATGGCTTTCATTGACAAGACTATTTCGCAGTTCACCATCAACTACGCCAATATCGACATCAAATACAAAGGCTCGGCGTATGACTACGCTGGTAATCCGACGTCTACCACTGTCCTGGATCCTACGACCGGGGAACTCGTCTCGTCGACCCCGCGCACCGGTGACGGCGGCCAAGGCGGGTTCGAGGCCTGGGTACCCACCGGCTTTATGGTGATCCCGATCAACGACCGTTTTGCCTTTGGCCTGAGCCAGGTGGTGCCCATGGGCGCCCGCACAACCTGGGATGAAGACTGGAAAGGCCGCGATTTTGCGGTAGATACCCGCATCGAAACCGTTGGCTTGACCGGCTCCCTGTCGTTCAAGGTCAATGATGAGTTTTCCATCGGTGGTGGTGCGATTCTTCAGCACACCAAAGGCTTTGTGAGCCAGAACGTCGACCTGTATGCCGCTGCTGCGCAGTCGCCGGATTTTGGTTTCATTCCATTTCCTGCAGGCCAGGGCTTCGCCTTGATGCGGGTCAAGGTCGACAATAACTCCCTGGGTTGGTTTGCGGGGATGACCTGGAAGCCCACGGCGCAGGACACCCTGGGCTTGAACTACCACGCCAAGATCAAGAACAAGCTGGAAGGCAAGTACAACATGTACGCTGATCCAGGCTCGGAAGCACTGATGACCACCCCGGTGGTCGACGGTAAAACCCTGGTCGAACTGGCGTACCCTGGGCTCAAGCTGTATCCGGGCGGCGCCAATGCGTCCACGCAACTGGACATTCCTGCCAATGCGTCCCTGGACTGGGTACACGACTTCTCTGACCGCCTGACCCTGGGCGCCAGTGTGACCTGGACCCAATGGTCGTCCTTCGAGGCGCTGACCTTGAAGTCCAATGGCAGCACCATTGTGTCGATCCCGTACAAATACAAGAACACCTGGATGTATTCGTTCGGCGGCGACTACAAACTCACGGATGATTTCACCGTGCGCGCCGGTGTGGCCTTCGACCAGACCCCAACCCGCAACTCCACCCGTGACCCGCGTATCCCGGATGGGGACCGCACCTTCGCTTCCCTGGGCTTTGGCTACAACATCCGCGCCATTCCTGGCCTGAGCATCGACGGCGCGTATTCCCGCCAGTTTGTGGAAACTGTCAAGCTCAAGACCAAGAACGTTGATCGTCTGGGCGCGGCGTCGCTGGATGGCAAGTCCGAGGCCAAGGGCGAAGTGGTCAGCCTGTCGGCCACCTACGCTTTCTGACCTGTTGTTGTATCTGCGTAGTCCCAGGGTAAACGTGTAGTCAGCGCATCTTTCTACTGCGTTTACCGGGTGCTGCACCGGTGGGTCGCCCACGCGACCCCTTGTGATTTCCTTCCCTTATTGGCATTTCGGCTGACGCGTTCGGCCGAGAATTATTTCGCAAACCAATTAAATAAAAATTTCAAAACAAAATTTGAATTTGGCTTTTCAAGTTTGTAGTGTGGTGATCAGTCGCAGGCCATACCGACCTGCTGATAGGCGTGCCGCGCCCTGAACAAGTAGAGGTATCTTGATGGTTATCTGGTTATTGGCGGGACTTGCCGCGGCGACTGCCCTGGCGTATCGACAAGCCGCAGCCACCCTGTGGCTGGGCGCTGGCCTGGTGTGGTGGGCGGCGGGTTATCTGTTCAATGTAGTCGCAGGGTTTGGCCTGGGCATTGCCGCGCTGCTGGTGGTGGTGCCAGCGCTGCTGCTGAGCATCAAGCCCCTGCGCCGTACGTTGTTGACCAGCAAGGTCCTGGGCCTGTTTCGTACGATCATGCCGGCCATGTCCGACACTGAGCGCGCGGCTATCGAGTCTGGCACCGTGTGGTGGGACGCCGAGCTGTTCAGCGGCAAGCCCAATTGGCCGCGCCTGCTGCAAGCCGCGCCGGCACGCTTGAGCGCCGAAGAGCAGGCGTTCCTCGACAACGAAGTGGAAACCCTCTGCGACATGGCCAATGACTGGGAAACCACCCAGGTCTGGCAGGACCTGTCGCCCGAAGGCTGGCAGTACACCAAGGATGCCGGCTTCCTCGGCATGATCATTCCCAAGCAATACGGCGGCAAAGGCTTCTCCCACTATGCCCACTCGCAAGTGGTGATGAAACTGTCGACCCGTTGCTCGGCGGCGGCGATTTCGGTGATGGTCCCCAACTCCCTGGGCCCGGCCGAGCTGTTGCTGCATTACGGCACTGACGCCCAGCGCAATTACTACCTACCGCGCCTGGCCCGTGGCGAAGACATTCCGTGTTTTGCCCTGACCAGCCCCTATGCCGGTTCCGATGCCGGGGCGATTCCCGACCTGGGCATCGTCTGCAAGGGTATGCATGAAGGCCAGCAAGTGCTGGGTTTCAACGTGACCTGGGACAAGCGCTATATCACCCTCGGCCCCATCGCCACGGTGCTGGGCCTGGCCTTTCGCGCCGAAGACCCGGACGGCCTGTTGGGCCAGCCCGGTTCGCTGGGCATCACCTGCGCGTTGATCCCCACCTCCCATCCCGGGGTGAACAGCGGTCGCCGTCACTGGCCCCTCAATGCGGTGTTCCAGAACGGCCCGACCACCGGCAAGGACGTGTTTATCCCCCTGGAATGGGTGATCGGCGGCCGCGAACAAGTGGGCAACGGCTGGCGCATGCTGATGGAATGCCTGGCGGCCGGGCGGGCGATTTCCTTGCCGTCGGCCAACGTCGGCCTGGGCAAGGTGGCGGTACGCGGCACCACGGCCTATGCGGCGATGCGCAAGCAGTTCGGCCTGCCGATCGGCAAGTTTGAAGGGGTGCAGGCGCCGTTGGCACGTATGGCCGGGCACCTGTATGCCTGCGATGCAGTGCGCAAGGTCTCGGTGGCGTCGTTGGATGCCGGCGAGAAGCCCTCGGTGATCTCGGCAATTGCCAAATACCACGTCACCGAGCGTGCGCGGATCATCGTCAACGACGGCATGGATATCGTCGCCGGCAAGGGCATCTGCATGGGCCCCAACAACTTCCTGGCCCGCGCCTATCAGCAAAGCCCCATCGCGATCACGGTGGAAGGCGCGAACATCATGACCCGCTGCCTGATCATCTATGGCCAGGGCCTGATCCGTTGCCATCCCTACGTGTTTCGTGAAATGGAAGCGTCGCGCAACCCGGATAAGCGCCAGGCGTTGCTGGCGTTCGACAGCGCCCTGTTCGGTCACCTGAGCTTTGTGCTGGCCAATACCGTACGTGCGGCGGTGCATTCTCTTACAGGCGGGCGGCTGATTGGCGTGCCGGCCAAGACCGATCCTTCGCTTGCGTCCTACTACCGCCAGGCCAATCGGCTGTCGGTGGTGCTGGCGTTGATTTCCGATATTTCCATGGGTGTGCTGGGTGGGGCGCTCAAGCGCAAGGAAAGCATCACCGGGCGCCTGGGCGATATTCTTTCCCAGCTCTACATCCTGTCCTGCGTGCTCAAGCGCTTTGAGGACGATGGCCGGCCCCAGGCCGATCTGCCCTTGGTTCACTGGTCGGCCCAGGATGCGCTGTTGCGGGCCCATGAAGCCCTGGCCGAAGTGCTCGACAACTACCCCTCCAAGTCGGCGGCGGCAGTGATGCGTGGCTTGAGCTTCCCGTTGGGCATTCCCCAGCGCAAACCCTCCGACCGCCTGCTGGCCGAGGTGGCCGAATTGGTGCAGACCCCGGGCGAAAGCCGCGACCGTTTGCTGGCCAATTCCTATATCCCGCGCCCGGAAGTCGACAAGCTGGCCTATGGCGAGTTGGCGTTCCGCCTGCTGCCCCAGGTGGAGTTGATCGAAGGGCGACTCAAGGCGGCCGTCAAGCAAGGCACCCTCGAACCGATGCCGATCAGCGCCACGGCCTTTACCACCTGGCGCATCAAGGCTCGGGCCCTGGATTTGATCAGCGCCGACGAAGACGCCTTGCTGGCGCGCTACGTGGAGTACGCCGACCACGGTATCCAGGTGGACGACTTCCCACAGGACTTCGGGTTGCTGGAGGCCTTGCAAAAGCGCCAGCAGGCGTTGGAGCAAGCAGCCAAACCCAGCAGCAAAAAACGTGAAAACGCCCCGGTGAACTAAAGACCAACACGCTCACTGTGGGAGCAGGCAAGCCAGCTCCCACAGGGGATTGGGTTTGCAAGGATTGATTTATGAGCGACAGCTACCTTTCTTTTGTTAATTCTGCCTGGGGCCGTCGCCTGGCCCAGACCATTGGCTTGCCACAACCCTTGCCCCTGCAACGCCACCGCAGCGGCCAGCCAGGCCTGGCCAACCCGGTGATCATCGCCGGGGCAGGGCGCCTGGCGGACGAGGTGCGGCGCCTCTTCAAGGCCACCGACACCGTGCCGGCCCAGGCCGCCACGCTCAAGGCGCCGTCGACGGTCAAGGTCCAGGGCGCGGTGTTCGATGCCAGTGCCGTGACCGACCTCAAGCAACTGGACGAACTCTACGCATTCTTCCATGCCAACGCCCGGCGCCTGGGGCAACACGCACGGGTGGTGGTGCTGGGCACCGCGCCCGAACACTGCCAGGACTTGCCCCAGGCCATCGCCCAGCGTGCCCTGGAAGGCCTGGTGCGATCCCTGGCCAAGGAACTGCGGCGGGCGATCACGGTGCAGTTGATCTATGTGGCGCCGGGTGCCGAGCAGGCGTTGGACAGTAGCCTGCGCTTCTTCCTGTCGCGGCGTTCGGCCTATGTCTCGGGGCAGGTGGTGCGCCTGGAACAACCGGTCGATACCGCCCCCGCCATCAACTGGGACAAACCCTTCAGCGGCCGTCGCGCCCTGGTCACCGGCGCCTCCCGCGGCATCGGCTTGGCTATCGCCCAGGTCCTGGCCCGTGACGGCGCGCAGGTGGTGTGCGTGGATGTGCCGCAAGCGTTGCCAGCCCTGGAGCAGGCGGCCAGCAGCGTCGGCGGCCACGCCTGGGCGCTGGATATCACCGCTGCCGATGCGGTGCAGCAGTTGCAGGCTTATGTGGCCGAGCACGGCGCGTTTGATGTGGTGGTGCACAACGCCGGGATCACCCGCGACAAGACCATCGCCAAAATGACTGAAACCGCCTGGCGCAGTGTGCTGGCGGTCAACCTCGAGGCGCCGTTGCAGTTGAGCGAGGCCTTGTTGCAAGGGCAGGGGCTCAAGGCCGGTGGGCGGATTGTCTGTGTGTCGTCGATCTCCGGGATCGCCGGCAACCTGGGGCAGAGCAACTACGCCACCTCCAAGGCCGGGGTGATTGGCCTGGTGCAGGGCCTGGCGCCTGTGGCGGCAGCGCAGCAGGTCACGGTCAACGGTGTGGCGCCGGGGTTTATCGAGACCGGGATGACTGCGCAAATCCCGCTGCTGATTCGCGAGGCGGGGCGGCGCATGAATTCCCTGTCTCAGGGCGGGCAGCCGATTGATGTGGCCGAAACCATCGCCTGGCTGGCGCACCCGGCTTCGGGCGGGGTCAATGGCCAGGTGGTGCGCGTGTGCGGCCAAAGCCTGTTGGGAGCCTGAGCATGGACGACGTGACGCAGATTATCGACCCGCCACCGTCGCGCCAGCGCCTGCTGCTGGCCGGCCTGTTGGCGCTGCGCAAACCCAAGCTGCAAGGCGCTCCCACGTTGCCCCGGGAACGCCTGGTGCGCTCGGCGGTGGCGTTGAGCGCCAAGGAGATTGCCGCCTATGGCCGGGCCTGTGGCTTTCGGCGCGAGCAAGGGGTGCCGCTGTCCTATCCCCATGTGCTGGCGTTCCCTTTGCATTTGATGCTGCTGACGCGCCCGAGCTTCCCGTACCCGGCCAGCGGCATGGTGCATCTGGCCAATCGCATCCGCCAGCACCGGCGCCTGCAGGAAGGCCAGGCCCTGCGCCTGGAAGTGTTTGCCGAGCGCTGGGTGGCCCATGCCAAGGGCCAGGCCTTGAGCATCACCACCCATGCCTACAGTGCTGGCGAGTTGGTGTGGCACAGCGACAGCCTGTACCTGCGCCGGGATGTAGCCAATCCGGTGGGCGAGCCTTGGGGCGACAGCCTGGCATTGCCCGAAGAAGGCGTGCGGCGCACTCAGCGCTGGGTGTTGCCGGCCGATCTGGGGCGGCGTTTTGCCAAGGTGTCGGGGGATTTCAACCCGATCCACACCTCGCTGATCGGCGCGCGGCTGTTCGGCTTTCGCCGGGCCATCGCCCATGGCATGTGGACCCTGGGCCGCGCCCTGGCCGCCCAGCAACCCCCAGGCGGGCTGGACGTGGCCCAGGCCCATTGCGAGTTCAAGTTGCCGATCTTCCTTCCCGGCCAGGTCGCCCTGTGGAATGCCCCGGCAGACGGCCCGCGCCGTGCGTTCGAGGTGCGCAACCCGGACGGTGACAAACCCCATATGCGTGGCCTGTTTATCTGGAATGAGAACCACCGATGAGTGACTACAGTTTCAACCCGGCCCCCACCCGCCGCGTGGCGATTGTCGGCGGCAACCGCATCCCGTTTGCCCGTTCCAACACGGTGTACGCCCACGACAGCAACCAGGATTTGCTGGTGGCGGCGCTGCAAGGCCTGGTGGACCGCTACCACCTCCACGGCCTGCGCCTGGGCGAGTTCGCCGCCGGTGCGGTGATCAAGCACTCGCGGGACTTCAACCTGGCCCGCGAATCGCTGCTGTCCACCACCCTGTCCCCCGAGACCCCGGCCTACGACCTGCAACAAGCCTGCGGCACCGGCCTGGAAGCGGCGTTGCTGGTGGCCAATAAAATCGCCCTCGGCCAGATTGAAGTGGGGGTTGCCGGGGGCGCTGATACCACCTCCGACGCGCCCATCGGCCTCAATGAGTCCCTGCGCCGCACGCTGCTGGCGGCTAACCGGGCCAAGGGTACGGGCAACAAATTGCGCAGTCTGTTGCAGGTGCGCCCGTCGATGTTTTTCAAGCCGCTGCTGCCGCGTAATGGCGAGCCGCGCACCGGCTTGTCCATGGGCGAGCACTGCGAAGAAATGGCCAAGCGCTGGCAGATCAAGCGCCTGGCCCAGGACGAGTTGACCCTCAGCAGCCACCAGCGCCTCGATACGGCCTATAACAACGGCTTTTTCGACGACCTGATCAGCCCCTATCGCGGCCTGTCCCGCGACAACAACCTGCGCGCCGACGCCAGCCTGGAGAAGCTCGCCAGCCTGGCCCCGGCCTATGACCGGCAGAACGGCACCCTCACGGCCGGCAACTCCACGCCCCTGACCGACGGCGCCTCGGTGGTGCTGCTGGCCAGCGAGGCATGGGCCGCCGCCCGTGGCCTGCCGGTGCTGGCCTACCTGCGTACCGGCGAGACCGCGGCGGTGAACTTCGTCGATGGCAGCGAGGGCCTGCTAATGGCCCCGGCCTATGCCGTGCCCCGCATGCTGGCGCGTGAAGGCCTGGGTTTTGCCGACTTTGATTTGTTCGAGATCCACGAAGCCTTTGCCGCCCAGGTGCTGTGCACCCTCAAGGCCTGGGAAGACGCCGACTACTGCCGGGAGCGCCTGGGGCTGGACGCGCCGCTGGGGCCTATCGACCGTGCCAAAATGAACGTCAATGGCGGCTCGCTCGGCTGCGGTCATCCCTTTGCCGCCACCGGTGGCCGCCAGTTGGCGGCGCTGGCCAAGGCCATCCACCTGCGCGGTGGCGGGCGCGGTTTGATTTCCATCTGCGCCGCCGGCGGCCTGGGCATTACCGCCATCGTTGAAAAGTAGCCGTACAACAACAATAAGGAGACTGCGATGAATGCTGTAAGCCTGGACCAAACCGAACGTATCTGGCTGGACGCCTACCTGCCTGGCGTGCCCAGCGACATCGATGCCGGCATCGAGGAATACCCGTCGTTGCGCGAGGTCTTCCTCGAGCATCTGCACAAGTACCGCGACCGTGTGGCCTACGTCAGCATCGGCACCGAAATGACCTACGCTACCTGGCAGGCCCAGGGCCTCGCCTTTGCCGCCTGGCTACAGGCCCAGGGCGTGCGCAAGGGCGATCGCGTGGCGTTGATGATGCCCAACTGCTTGCAGTACCCGATCTGCCTGCTGGGCACCCTCCTTGTCGGGGCGGTGGTGGTCAACGTCAACCCGTTGTACACCGCCCATGAACTCAAGCACCTGCTCAAGGACAGCGGCGCCGAGACCGTGGTGATCTTCGAGAACTTCGCGCACACCCTGGAAAAAGTCGTGGCCGGCAGCACGGTCAAGCGCGTGGTCATTGCGGCCATCGGCGACCTGCTGGGCACCTTCAAGGGCGCGGCGATGAACTTTATCCTGCGTCGTGTGCAAAAACAGGTGCCGGCCTTCAACCTGCCGGGTGCGCTGCGCTTCAACCAGACGCTCAAGCAGGGCCGGGGCCTGACCCACACCCCGGTGCCGCTGGCGCGTGAAGAACTGGCGTTCCTGCAATACACCGGCGGCACCACCGGCGATGCCAAGGGCGTGATGCTCAGCCACCGCAATATCATCGCCAACCTGTTGCAGGCCAAGGCCTGGGTGGGCGATCAACTGGACCAGAACCAGCAGGAAACCAACGTTACCTTGCTGCCGCTGTACCACATCTTTTCCCTGACCGTGAATTGCCTGATGTTCATGTGCCTGGGCGGGCGCAATATCCTGATCGCCAACCCACGGGATGTGAAACGGGTGCAGATGATCCTGCGCAAGGAGCGCTTCAACGGGATTGCCGGGGTCAATACCCTGTTCAACGGCTTGCTGGAGAACGCCGAGTTCCGCGCCCGGGACTTTTCCGACCTGCGCCTGGTGATCGCCGGCGGCATGGCCACCCACACGGCGGTGGCCAAGCGCTGGAAAGACGTCACCGGTTTGCCGATCATCGAAGGTTACGGCCTCACGGAATGCTCGCCGGTGGTGAGCATCAGCCCCATCGATATCTCACGCATGCGCGACATGGAATTTACCGGCAGCATCGGCGTGCCCTTGCCGTCGACCTGGGTGCGCTTTATCCGCGAGGACGGTGAACTCGCCGACATCGGTGAGCCGGGTGAGTTGCAGGTGCGCGGCCCGCAGGTGATGCAGGGCTACTGGAAGCGCCCCAAGGAAACCGCCGAGGTGCTGGACGCCGAGGGCTGGCTGTCGACCGGGGATATCGGGGTGATGAATGAACAGGGCTTTATCCGCCTGGTGGATCGCAAGAAGGACATGATCCTGGTGTCGGGCTTCAACGTGTACCCCAATGAAATCGAAGACGTGGTGGCCTTGCACCCGGGCGTCGCCGAAGTGGCGGCGATTGGCGTGGAAGATGGGGTGACCGGGGAGAAGGTGAAAATAGTGGTGGTACGCCGCGACCCGACCCTGACCCAGGAACAACTGCTGGCCCATTGCCGGGAATACTTGACGGGGTACAAGGTGCCCAAGTTTGTCGAGTTCCGCGTCGAAGAGTTGCCCAAGACCACGGTGGGCAAGGTCCTGCGCCGGGCGTTGCGCTGAGGTGTACGCGATCTAATGTGGGAGCCCGCTCCCACATTTTAGACCTCATTGAGGTTGACCCAGCGCTCTTCCCGTGCAGCGATGCGAATCGCCGCCGCCAACCGCTCCACCTCCCACGCCGCCTCAAAATCAGTCCCCGCCGCACCTTGCCCGGCCAGGGCCATGATCAACTCCTGCACCTCCAGGGTTTTCAACTCGTTGTACCCCAGCTGATGCCCCGCCGCCGGGCTGAAGGCGGCATAGCCGGGCAGGGCGGGGCCCGCCAGTAAACGCTGGAAACCCGGGTCACCGGTGCGAAACAGGCGCAACTCATTCAAGCGCTCCTGATCGAAGGCCAGGGTGCCGCGTGTGCCGCTGATCTCGAAACTCAGGTGATTCTTATAGCCGTGCTTGAGCCAACTGCTGCTGAGGGTGCCGCGTGCGCCATTGGCAAAACGCAGCAGGGCCTGCACCTGATCGTCCACCGCAATCGAACGCCACTCGGCGCTGCCAGGGCTGGCCGGGCGTTGGCCGTGCACGGTCTGGCTGTCGGCGCACACCTTGCTCACATCGCCCACCAGGTAACGCGCCATGGCCAGCAGATGACTGCCCAGGTCCGCCAGGGCGCCGCCGGCATGCTCTACTTCACAGCGCCAGGACCAGGGCGACACCGGGTCGGCCATAAAGTCTTCACTGAACTCGCCCTGGAAACTGATGATCTGCCCCAGCTCGCCGGCCTCGATCATCTGCTGCGCCAGGATGATCATCGGGTTGTGCTGGTAGTTGTAGCCGACCCGCGTCACCACCCCGGCCTCGCGAGCGGCGCGGCGCATGGCGTCGGCTTGTTGCAGGCTGGTCGCCAGGGGTTTTTCGCAATACACCGCCTTGCCCGCCGCCAGGGCGGCCATGGCCATGGGGTAGTGCAGGTGGTTGGGGGTGGTGATGGCCACCAGGTCCACTTGTGGGTCATCGATCAGTTGTTGCCAGTCGCCGTGGGCCCGGGCAAAGCCCCAGGCGCTGGCGCAGCGTTGCGCGCGCTCGGTGTCGGCATCGGCCAGGGCCGCCAGCGTCAGTTGGCAGGGCAGGTCAAACACCGCACGGGCGTTATTGAACGCCAGTGCGTGGGCACGGCCCATGAAGCCTGTACCGATCAGGCCGATTCCAAGTGCGCGCATGGCGGTGGTCCTTTTTGAATTATTTTTTCAGGAAGGCAATTAATAGAATAAAAATTCCTAATTATCAATCCATGGAATAAAAATACCGCCAAGCAGGTGTGGGCAACTCATCATTCCAGCGAATGCAGCTATATTCAGCGCGAAGGCAAAAGGCCTCTAGTTAACAAAAGATAACGTAGCGCCGATTGTCAGACGATTCCAAAGCCCGATAGGATGGCCCCTGCTTCCTCAAGGGGCTCTAGATTGCAGGTTTGCGCACTGCGAACACCCTGCAAGGTGTTACGACCTAACAATAATAAATGGGAGAAAGGTCTATGAGTGAGCCTGTCATGGGTGTGGGTTTTTGCCGCCCGCTCGCGTCGCGCAAGGTCGCGGTGCTGGCTACAGCGCTCTCGCTGCTGGGGGTTGTCGCGTTGTCGACGGCTGCCCAGGCTGCAACCGACGCCGCAGAACCTGCGGCATTTGCCATTGAATCGCCCAGGGCCGAAAAAGGCTTGATGATCGACGTCGTGCAGGCCGGCAAGCGCCTGGTGGCGGTCGGTGATCGTGGGCATATCCTCTATTCCGATGATCAGGGCGCGAGCTGGGTGCAAGCCAAGGTGCCGACCCGGCAGTTGCTCACGGCGGTGTTTTTCATCGACGAGCAGCATGGCTGGGCGGTGGGGCATGACGCCAAGATCCTCGCCAGCAGCGATGCCGGGGCTACCTGGACCGAGCAGTTCAAGGACCTCAGCCGTGAAGCGCCGCTGCTGGACGTGCTGTTCAATGACCCCAACCACGGCTTTGCGGTGGGCGCCTACGGTGCGCTGATCGAGACCACTGACGCGGGCAAGACCTGGGAGGATGTCAGCGACCGCCTGGACAACGAAGACCAGTACCACCTCAACGCCATCGCCCAGGTCAAGGACGCCGGCCTGTTTATCGTTGGCGAGCAGGGCAGCATGTTCCGCTCCAGCGACGAGGGCCAGACCTGGGAAAAACTCGAAGGCCCCTACGAGGGCTCGCTGTTTGGCGTGATCGGCACCGCCCAGCCCAAGACCCTGTTGGCCTATGGCTTGCGTGGCAACCTGTTCCGCTCCACCGATTTTGGCGACACCTGGATGCCGGTAGAGCTCAAGGCCGCCCGTGGCGCCCTGGAGTTTGGCCTGTCAGGCGCGACCCTGCTCGACGACGGCAGCCTGGTGGTGGTCGGCAACGGCGGCAGCGTGGTGGTCAGCCACGACGATGGCCAGACCTTCAGCGTATTCAACCGCCCGGACCGCATTTCACTTTCGGCGGTGACGGCGGCGGGCAATGGCGACTTGATTCTGGTGGGGCAGGGTGGCGTGCGCGTCGCCGAGCCAACCGGCGCCGAACGCAAAAAACAATAAGAAGGCGGGGATAGAATGAGCAGTCATCACAACGATAAAGCGACCTTTCTTGAGCGCCTGATTTTCAATAACCGCCCGGCAGTGATCGTCATCTGCCTGCTGGTGAGCATTTTTCTGTTCTGGCAGGCCACCTTGATCCGGCCCTCCACCAGCTTTGAAAAAATGATCCCCCTGCAGCACCCCTTCATCGAAAAAATGATGGAGCACCGCAACGACCTGGCGAACCTGGGCAACACCGTGCGTATCTCGGTGGAGGCCAAGGATGGCGATATCTTCAGCAAGGAATACATGGAGACCCTGCGCCAGATCAACGACGAGGTGTTCTACATCTCCGGTGTTGACCGCTCTGGCCTCAAGTCCCTGTGGAGCCCCAGCGTACGCTGGACCGAAGTGACCGAAGAAGGCTTTGCCGGCGGCGAAGTGATCCCGCAGAGCTACAACGGCTCGCCGGAAAGCCTCGACCAGTTGCGCAACAACGTGCTCAAGTCCGGCCAGGTCGGGCGCCTGGTGGCCAACGACTTCAAGTCGAGCATCGTTGATATCCCGCTGCTGGAGTCCTACCCGGACCCGCAGGACCAGGGCAAATTGCTGGCCCTGGACTACCAGAAGTTCTCCCACGAACTGGAAGACAAGATCCGCAGCAAATTCCAGGAGCAGAACCCCAACGTCCAGATCCATATCGTCGGTTTCGCCAAGAAAGTGGGCGACCTGATCGACGGCCTGATCATGGTGGTGCTGTTCTTCGGTATCGCCTTCGTGATCACCCTGGTGCTGCTGTTGTGGTTCACCAACTGCCTGCGCAGCACCGTCGCGGTCTTGATCACCACCCTGGTGGCGGTGGTCTGGCAACTGGGCTTGATGCACTTTTTCGGGTTTGGCCTGGATCCGTATTCGATGCTGGTGCCGTTCCTGATCTTCGCCATCGGCATCTCCCATGGGGTGCAGAAGATCAACGGTATCGCCCTGCAATCCAGTGAGGCCGACAACGCCCTGACGGCCGCACGCCGCACGTTCCGGCAACTGTTCCTGCCGGGGATGATCGCGATTCTCGCCGACGCCGTGGGCTTTATCACCCTGCTGATCATCGACATCGGCGTGATCCGGGAACTGGCCATCGGCGCCTCCATCGGTGTGGCAGTGATCGTGTTCACCAACCTGATCCTGCTGCCGGTCGCGATCTCCTATGTGGGCATCAGCAAACGCGCGATTGCCAAGAGCAAGAAGGACGCCAACCGCGACCATCCGTTCTGGCGCCTGTTGTCGAACTTCGCCAGCGCCAAAGTCGCGCCCATCTCCATTGCCCTGGCTCTGGTCGCCTTCGGTGGCGGCCTGTGGTATAGCCAGAACCTGAAGATCGGCGACCTCGACCAGGGCGCCCCGGAACTGCGCCCGGACTCGCGCTACAACAAAGACAACAATTTCATCATCAGCAACTATTCCACCAGCTCCGATGTGCTGGTGGTGATGGTCAAGACCCGCGCAGAAGGCTGCTCGCGCTACGAAGCCATGGCGCCCATCGACCAGTTGATGTGGAAAATGCAGAACACCGAGGGCGTGCAGTCGGCGATCTCCCTGGTGACCGTGTCCAAGCAGATGATCAAGGGCATGAACGAGGGCAACCTGAAATGGGAAACCCTGTCGCGTAACCCGGATGTGCTGAACAACTCCATCGCCCGCGCCGATGGCCTGTACAACAACAACTGCTCCCTGGCGCCGGTGCTGGTGTTCCTCAACGACCACAAGGCCGAGACCCTCGACCGCGCGGTGCATGCGGTGCAGGACTTCGCCAAGGAAAACAACAAGGACGGCCTGGAATTCATCCTCGCCGCCGGTAACGCCGGGATCGAAGCGGCCACCAACGAGGTGATCAAGGAAGCCGAGCTGACCATCCTGATCCTGGTCTACCTGTGCGTGGCGACCATGTGCATGATCACCTTCCGTTCCTGGGCGGCGACCCTGTGCATCGTGCTGCCGCTGGTGCTGACCTCGGTGCTGGGCAACGCGCTGATGGCGTTCATGGGTATCGGCGTCAAGGTCGCGACCTTGCCGGTGGTGGCGCTGGGGGTGGGGATTGGCGTGGACTACGGTATCTACATCTACAGCCGCCTGGAAAGCTTCCTGCGTGCGGGTTTGCCGTTGCAGGAAGCCTATTACCAAACGCTCAAGTCCACCGGTAAGGCCGTGCTGTTTACCGGCCTGTGCCTGGCGATCGGCGTCTGCACCTGGATTTTCTCGGCCATCAAGTTCCAGGCCGACATGGGCCTGATGCTGACCTTCATGCTCCTGTGGAACATGTTCGGTGCGCTGTGGCTGCTGCCGGCCCTGGCGCGGTTCCTGATCAAGCCGGAGAAGCTGGCGGGGCAGAAGGGCAATTCGCTGTTTGCCCACTGAGCCTTAATCCGCGAGCGTGTGTGCCCTGTCAGGTGGCCAATGGCAGGAACCACCGCTCGGCCAACGCCTTGCCAATCAACCCACGGTGTACATCCACCACGGCCTGGGGGCTTTGTGCCCTGGCCAGTTGCGAGTAGTAGCTGACCCGGCGTTGCTCGCGTGTCTTGAGGTGGGCGGCGGTGTACTGTTCCTTGGGCGTATCGGCTGCCGGGTAGTGGAAATGGGCGTACCACAACGGGTAACCGTGCGGGTCGTTGACGGCATACTCCTGCACGAAGTCCCGGCGCTCGCCGCTTAACTGGATACGCTCGCCCAGCAACGCCATATTGGCGTGTTTCTGCTCGATCAGGTATTCCAGGTTGCCGTGGGTTGGCGGCAGTTCCAGGCACAGTTGAATGCGTAGCGCCAGGCCGCGTTCACTCAGGCGGGCCGCAGCCTGGCGCATGTCATTTTCCAGGGTCTGGTCAGCCAGTGTGCGGGCTTCGACGGGCTGGGCCTGGATCGCCTGGTGCAGCTCGGTGGCCAGCTTGTCATAGCGCGTCGACTCATACTGCAGCACCTCCTGGACCTCTTCCGGGTGCCGGGAAATCTTCTTGTATTGCTCGCCACGCTTGAGGTGCTCTTCAAGCATGGCCAGCAGCTTGCGGGCCTCACCCTTGACCAGGTTCAGCGCGCGCGATGCCGCCGGAGAGCGCGGCGGCGGCGCTTCCTTGTATTCGATCCACTGCTCGCCCCGTTGTGAATACAGGCCCAGCAACTCGTTATTGACCTGGGAGCGCACCTCGACGGTTTCCACGTTGCCCACCGGTTTGACTTCACCGATAAACGTGCCTTTTTTCGGGGTGCGAATGACCTTTTTCAGCGGTTTGCCGGCCGCTGCCGGGTTGCGTCGGCTCGCGCGCCTGGGCGGCTGGGCGACGGGTTTGATTTCGCTGGCCAGTTGCTGGGCTGCATCCTGGTATAGCCCCTCCACCAGCTTGATCAACTTGGCGAGATACTCGCCTTCCAACTCATCGGCATTGACGATACCGAGCCCCTGCAACGAGTCCAGGCCTCGGCCATAGTGCTCTACCAGGCTTTCCAGCACGCTGATGCGCTCCTCGGTCTTGAGCTCCAGGTCGTTCAGGTCACTGTGGGTACGCAAGTGCTCTTGCAGCGGTTCAAGGATATCGATCAACACGGCAACCAAGGGGTGAGCCGGGTGTTTATGGGTCATCAGCTCATAGTTGCGCATCAGCAGGTCCTTGATGGCCAAGGCACTGATTTCCTGCGGGCGCTCCCAGGTCAGGCGGCGGTAATACTCGCTGCCGGCGTTGCCCATGGCGAACAACTGGTCAAGGTAGCGATCACGCAGCTCGATCCAGTGAATTGAGCGCTCATTGATGGCAATCATGGCGTAGATGAACTGCTGGTAAGCCGCAAAGTCGCTGAGAACGGCTTCCGCCAGGGCCCCCCCCTTGGCCGTGAAGCGACGGTTGTTACGGTACAGCGCTGCCCGGTCTTTTTCGGAAATCACCACATGTTTGCGTGTGTTGTTGACCATATTTTCCAAGAGGCTCGCCACCGAGTGGGGCGGCAGGGCAATCCCCAGTTCGCTGCGCTCTTTGAGGCTGTCCAGCTGTTGCTGATATTCCTGTGTCTGCTCCAGCAGGGCACTGTCGAATTGTTGGCGGCTGTCGGCCAGTTGCGCCTCGCTGAACCGTGAGTCCTCGGCACTCTTGGTCATCACCGCGAAGAAAACTTCGATCCGGTTCTGACGGGCCACTTGCCCTTGGACGAACTGTTCAAAACTGAGTTTGAGCTCGCGGATGCGTTGCGCCTGACGTTGGCGCTCGGCAGCAATCCGCTTGAGCGGCATGCCGCCCCGCAGGCGCAGGCGCATATCTATCGACCACACGCCGTTGGCATCGCTGTGCAGGTAAGGCCCCAGGTCGGTGGCATCGGTTGGGGCGACGACCCGGATGTCACCTTCCGGTTCCAGGACCAGTTGCAACCACTCGCCGTGGGCCAAGGCATGCCAGGTGCCATCGACCAGGTAAAGCCCGCGGCGCGGCCCATTGAGTACCTGCTGGGGCAGGGGCGTTGGACGGTTTGCCTTGAAACGGCCCAAGCGCGTGCGTTGGGTGGGGGTCAGCCGTTGACGTGTGCGGGAGAAGCTGAAGTCCAGCGCGGTTTTGTCCGGGGCCGGCAGCACGCCCGGCAGGGTGACGGCGCCTTCGCGGATGCCGGGTGGTGGGGGGGCGGGCCAGCGCTCGGCGACCCTCGGTGCCATGGGCGCGGGCAGTGCCTGCTCCCTGAGCCCGGCGGCCAGGGCCGGTGGCGATGCCGTCACCAGCGGGGCGGCCTCCAACAGCAGCAGGCTGAGATTGAGCAGCAGATCAACCGCTGCCAGCTCGCGCTGCTGCTGATCCTCGGCGGCCAGCGCCGGAATGTCCTGGCCCAGGCTGGCCATCAGGCCCAGCAGCCAGCCCGTGAGCATCGCCGGCCCGCGCAACAGTGGCAGCAACAGGTTGCCGAACAACAGGCTGCTGCCTTCGAGCAGCACTTGCCAGCGGCTCTCGCTGTTGGACACCGACTCGCGGTTCGCCTGCTCCACCAGGGCCCGGGCATGGTCGCTGAACAAGTATGGCATCAGGCGCCCGGTCACCAGGCATTGCTGCAGCTCGTCGTTGATGCCGTCGCTGGCCAGGCTCGCCGGTGCCGGCGTGTCCAGGGGCGCAAATTCGTCGCCCTGGCCGAAGCGCAGGTAGTGCGGCTCGCGGAACCCCCCATGGGCATAAATCGGCCGGGCCTTGTCATCCAGCCAGGCCAGTATGCTGTCTTGCAAGTCGCCGGGCTGGGCGATGGCTTCGAGCAGTGCGGCGCGGCTGGCAAACTCGCACAGCGCCTCGGCATACAGCGGCCGATACAGCAGGTGGGGACCTGCGCCGGCATCCTGGGCCTCGATCAGGTACATGGCGCTGACACAGTCCGGCTGGGTGCCAGGCGCCCGCAGCAAGGCCAAGTGACGGATCACCACCTGACGCTCATCGACCCGTTGATCGCTGGCGTCGTGGGCCATCAGGGCCGCGACCATGCGTGCCCCCTGGCGGCTCAGGCCCGATTGCTGTTTCAGGCACAGCTCCAGGGCCAGCAATGGCAATTGCACCGCCTGCTGATCGGCAAACAGCGCCTCACGCTGGCGCGCCTCGGCGTTGTCTGCCAACAGGCACGTCTCCAGCAAGCGCGGGTAGTGCTGGCCAATGTCCACCCGCTCAATCAGGCCACCGGCGCCCATCAGGTAGTCGGCAGTCAACCAGGCCGGCAGCGGCAGGCCATGGCGATTGGCGAGCACCACACTGCCGCTGGGGCGGCTGGACAGGTTGTCGATCGCCAGGTCCGTCAGGCTCATGCGTTCGTGGCGGATGATGCCGGCGGTGCCGGGGTAGCCAGCCGTGACGGCGAAGGTCAGTTGCAGGTCGTCCGGGTGCAGCGCGGCAACGGAGGGGGGCATTGGCGCCAGGGTGTCGAAGGCCACGGCATCGTGTTGCAGGGCTTGCAGCAGGCGCTTGACGGTAAAGCTGCGCAGGTCGTCGATCTCCGGCAGGGCGCTGTGCCCGACGTGGTGCCGTTTGAGGCTGGCCAGGGCCAGCAGGTAACGCCGGTAGGCGGCCCGGTCGTCGGTACTGGCCTGCTGCAGCCAGGCCGGCAGATGCGGGCGCAAGAGGTCCAGGGCCTGGGGCGCCGCGAGGGGCGTCTTGAGAAAGAACCGCCCCGGGTCGGTGAGGTCGCCATACAGTGCCAGCCAGGTGCTGAAGGGTTGCCCGGTGGGCAGGCGCAGGTTGCCGAGGTCTTCCAACTGGCGGTTGAGGAGCATCGCCGCCTGATGCTCGAAGATATCGCCGTCGGGTTCGTAGCGCTGGACCAGAATGTCATCGACCTGATACTGCTCAGCCAGGCGTTGGCCAAAGACCTGGATCAGCGCATCCATGGACGCGAATACCTCAAGGCCACCCCGAGGGCTGCACAGCAGCACGGGGGCCTTGCCGTTCACGGCACGGATCAGCACCAGTTCCGGGCCCAGCAGGCTGGCGCTGCGCTGGCCGCTCTTGAGGGTGACCTCCAGGCCATAGGCGAATACCGCACCCTGGCCATGGCGGGCGATCCGCGCCTCCCGCTCGGGGGTGGCGACCAGTTGTTCGACGGTCTGCCGGGCCTGTTCATCCAGGCCCGCCTGGCGCAGGGCACCGACGCGCAAGGTATCTGCCAGCATCTCGGCCAGCCAGTGCCAGTTACCGGTGTCCCAATAGGCGGCCAGCGCATTTTGCAGGGCGATGGGCAGGGTCTGGGGCAGTTCGTCGATCAGCGTCGCGATGATCTGCATGTCGAGTTTTTCCCGGGTCAGGCCGGGCAATTTCAACCGCTTGGGCGGCTCATCGGAGAGGTACCAGGGCGAGCCGTCGATGTCGTTCAAATCCAGCGCTACGCCACGGGCCAGGGCGTCGTACACCACAGGCATAAGGGGTTGCAGCAGCCAGCTGCGGCGTTGCGGCCGGGCCAGGCGGGTGCGGCTCAGGTCCAGTATCAGGGACGGGTAGCGGTCGCTGATGGCCTGGGCCAGTTGTTGGCGGATCACGGTTTCCAGGGCCGGGCGATCCGCGAAGCGTGCGCTGACGGCCTGGGCGATAGAAGAGGCATTAGGGGCTTGCATAAACATCCTTTTATGGGCGGGTGATGCCATTTATGTCCAGGTGCTAGGCGGGCAACAGGCTCAGGAACAGGCGTTGATCCAGCGGCGCGGTGATCGGGTGGTACAGGTCGCGCACGATGCTGCGGCTGTCGGCCCCGGCCTCGGCGATCAAGTCCCTGAGGGTGACAAACCGCTGTTCGGGGCGCTTGAGGTGCGCGGCGGTGTAGGCGCCTGGCAGGCTGTCGGCCTGGGGGTAGTGAAAGTGGGCATACCACAGCACCGTGAGGCGGTTCTTCTCGCGCACGGCGAACTCCGACACGTAGTCCTTGGCCGCCGTGCGTTGCGGGCCGTGGACCAGGCCGATATCGATCGCGGCGTGGGCGCGCAGGAATTCGATATTCTCCTGGCGCGGGCGTTGGGCCTTGTAGCCCTCGATGCAGTGTTGTGTGCCTTGTGCGCGCAGCTCGCCGGCCCGCAGGCGCAGGCGTTCTATGGTCTGGAGCATATCGGGCTTGTCTGCATGGTGCTGGGCCAGCCCGGCCGCCACCGTTTCCAGGCGTTCGGCCTGGTGCGCGAGCATGTCGTGCCAGTCCTGGGGGTTGAGTTCGTCGCGGCGCGAAGGGTCGCTGAGTTTCTTTTTCTGGAACTCGATGGAGCGCTCGATCGCCGGCACTTCCTCCAGCAGCCGTTGCGCCTGGCTGCGCAAGGTCGCCAGCGCCGGCACCTGGGCGGGCTCGGCGGGTGGGGTGGGCTTGGCCTCGATAATCTCCACCCAGCCTTCCTGGGGGTGCTCCATGAAACGCCCACTGATCTGCTGGGTGATGGGGTTGCGGGTCACGATGGTGGGGAAAGGCTGGTCGCGTTGGGCCGGTTCCAGATCGCCCACCAGGGCCCCCTTGTCCCGTGACTTGAACACGCGTTTGGTCCTTGACGGTGCCCGTACCGGCTTGAAGGCGCCCGGTGGGGGCGGGAGGAACTCATCTTCACGCAACAGCGCAGCCAGATCAGCCTCGGCGCTGTCACGCACGGTGTACAACCGCTCGATCAACAGCGGCATATACCGTGGGTGGGCCAGGGGCGAGTCGAGCTCCAGCAAGCTCTGATAAATCTGCAGGCGCCGGTTGTAGTGCCGGATCAGGTTGGTCAGCACCTCCTTGCGCTCGGTGGCGGTGAACCCCTCGGTGGTCAGCAGGTCCAGGTGCGAGTCTTCCAGGGACGACAACGAGGATTGCAAGTGGTCATGGCGGGCCAGGAAATAGTGTTCCTGGGGAGTGGTGGCCGCAACCGTCTGGTCAATGCTCAACTCGGTCAGCACATCCAGGGATTCGAGGGTGGCATTGAGGCGGTTGTAGAACCGGCGCTTGGGGTGGCCATTGAGGTAATTCAGGCGCTGGGCCGGGCCGGTCTTCAAGCGCGCGGCCATCTCTTCCAGGGTGTTCTCGATGGCAATCATTGCCTGGGCGTGATGCTCGGAAACCGCAAAATTGGTCTCCAGCAGGTCTTTGACATAGTGCACCGCCGCCGCATCGTGCGCCGTGCCTTGCAGTTCGATCAGCGATTCGCCCTGCTCGGAAACAAAGGTTGCCAGGTACAGGGAAGCCAGTTGGCTGACGCGTATCTCATCGGTGGCCAGCATCGACTGGTATTGCTCTACGCACTGCCCCTCATAGTCGAAGCGGCTGTCCACGGCCTTCATCTGCCCATAGGCCTCGATCAGTTGGCGACGTTGCTGTAGCAACTGGGCGGCGACCTGGTCAAAGCGCTCCTGAAACGCCTGGAACCCGGCCCTGGCCCGGGAGCGTTGAGCCACGCTGTTGCGGTGTTCGGCCACCCGCGCCGGGTCGTCAGGGGCCCTGCGCAAGTGGTTGCGGGCCTCGCCCAGGGCATTGTGGGCGTGCTCGAACTTCAGTCGGGCGGCATCCAGCACCTGGTCGATGGGTTGCAGGCGTTTGATCAGGGCGCTGACCTCGTCACTGATGCGATTGATCTCATCCGAGGCCTGGGTGCGTTTCTGGTCGATTTGCGCGAGCTTGACCTTGAGCCGGTTTTTCGGCCCGCCACCCCGCAGTTTCAGGCCCAGGTCCAGGATCCATTGGCCTTGGGCATTACGCGTAAGCGCGAATCCTGGGTGTTGCGGTTTTTGTGGATGAATCAACGATACTTCGCCCAGTTCGGGCACCACCTGCACTCGAAACAGCAGGCCGGCCACCGAGGCATGCCACTGTTGCCCGATGCGGTACAACCCTTTGACCCCCCCGGTCTCCAGGGGCAACGGGGCCGGCACCGGCCAGGGCACATGCAGCTCGCGCAGGGCATCGAGCAGGTGGCGGCGGCTGCTGTCGCGCGCGTTGGAGTGGACAAAATCCACCAGGGTCTGGTCGCCGGCTGGCGGTTCGGCGGGCAGGCCCACCGGGCCCAGCTCGATCGGGATGGCCGGCGGGGCCGCGCCCGGCGGGCGGCGTAGCGCCGCGAGGGTCAGCGGCAAGGCCGGCTCGCTGCCGTGCGCCAGCCATTCAGGAGGGCGGGAGGCCACATGCAACAGGATCAGGCCGATATTGAGCAGCACATCGACCCAGGCCAACTCCCGGGCGGCGTCACCCTCGCCTTGCAGGGCCGCCATGTCGCGCTGGAGGCTCACCGCCAGTTGCACCATCCAACCCGCGACCATCGCCGGCCCGCGCAGCAGTGGCAACAGCAAGGCGTTGAACAGCAGCCAACCCCCTTCGAGCAACACCGCCCAGCGACTTTCGGTATTGGACACCGCGTCGCGGTCGGCCAGGTCCACCAGTGCCCGGGCATTGCTGCCGTACAGGTACTGAGCCAGGTTGCCGGTGGCCAGGGACTGGGCCAGGGACCCGGGGATTTGCCCACCGTTGGTGTCCTGCGCCAACTGTGCCGGGGGCGGCGCGGGCCACTGCACGGTGTCGTCGCCCTGGCCGAAACGCAGGATATGCGGGCTGTGGAAACCGCCGTGGCTGTAGATCGGCCGGGTCTTGTCCGACATCCAGGCCAGCACGCTGTCTTGCAAGGCCCCGGGCGCGGCGATGGCCTCGAACAGGGCCGCGCGCTGGCTGAATTGCTGCAACGCGTCCTGGTACAACGGGCGGTAGAGAATCACTGGACCGGTGTCGAGATCCCGGGGCTCGATGATAAATATATTGCTGACGATATCCGGCAGCGCCCCGGGCTTGCGGGCGAAGGCCAGCGGGCGGATCACGATGTCCTGGGCCTCCACCACCCGCTGCGGCGCGCTGCTGCGCAGCACGGCCTTGACGTAGCGATAACCGAGGAAGGTGAACCCCTGTTGCCCGCGTATTGCCAGTTCCAGGGCCTGGCGTGGCAGTTGCACGGCCAGTTCCTCGCCGAACAGCACCTCGCGCCGGCGTACCTCGGGGCTGTCCCCCAGCAGCAGCTCGCGGATTTTCTGTGGATAGTGTTGGCCAACGTCCACCTGGCGGATCAGCCCGGGGGTGCTATGGAACAGGCCTTTTTCCCCGAGTATGTAGTCCTCGGTCAGCCAGTCCGGGACGGCCGCCCCCGATGTGTCCCGCAGGGTCAGGCGGCCCTGTGGCGCCGCAGCCAGGTTGTTGATGGCCAGTGCCGTCAGGCTCATGCGCACCGGGGCCAGGTAGCCGCTGTGTATGTCACCCACCGGGACATGGAAGGTCAGTTCCAGGTTGTCCGGCTCCACGCGGGACTCGGGGTGGTCACGGCGTATCTGCTCGCGCAGGGTGCGGGTGGTAAAGGCCGGCAGGTTCTCGACGCCGTCCAGAAAGGACGCATCTGCGGTTTTGCGTTGCAGGCGTGCCTGTTCCAGCAGCTCTTGGCGATAGGCAAAGCGCTGTTCGGCGCTGGCCGCCTGCAGCCAGGGCGGCAACGCCGCCTGGAGGGCGGGCTGGTGCGTCGGGTCTGGCGCGGGGGCGGCGCGCAAGAGGGGCGACGGGTCGCTGGCCTCGGCGAACTGCTGCTCCAGGGCGCGTATGCCCCCGGCGGCCGGCAGCTGGATGGCTTCGAGGTCGTTCAGTTGCTGGTTGAGCAGCAGGGCGGCCTGGGTATCGAAGAGATTGCCATCGGGTTCGTAGCGCTTGACCACCACTTTATCGACCTGCAAGCGGCTGGCCAGGCGTTGGCCCCAGGCCTGGGTGAAGGCCTCCAATGAGTCATAAGGCTCAACATTGCCCGAGGCCTGGCACAGCAGGATCCGGGGGCCTTGTACTAACAGCAGGTCGCTGCTCAACAGGCGAGTATCGCTGCCCGGGCCGACGACGCAGGCCTCCAGACAGTAGGCGTACAGCAAGCCTGCGGGCCCGGCCAGGCGCTCGCGCCGGTCAGGTTGGCGGGTCAGGTCAAACAGCATGTCCTGGGTTGGACCGGCCGGCAGCAGGCTTGCGGTGCTTTTCAGGTTGTCGGCCAACAGGTCGCCGAGCCATTGCCAGCGGCTGGTGTGGGTGCCTGCGCTGAGGTTCCAGTAGTTCGTCAGGGCCTGCTGGAAAGCGATCGGCAGGGTAAAGGGCAGGTCCACGATCAACCGTTCGATGACTGCCATGTCCGGTTCGCGCGGGCCATTGGCCTCGTAGGTCAGGCGTGAGGGCGGCCGCTGGGAGAGAAAGCAGCGGCGTTCGTCGATGACCTGGGTCAGGTTCAGGGGCGTGCCATTGCCCAGGTGGTCGAGGACCACATCGCCCAGGCGCCTGAGGTCCCAGCCGCGCCGGTGGTTGGGGGTCGCCAGCTTGACGGTGGACAGGTCCAGGACCAGCGCCGGGAACTGCTCCAGCAGGCGTTCCTGCAGGTGCTGTTCGACCACCTGACGCAAGGTCGGGCGATCGGCGAACTGCTGGGCGACCGCCAGGGCCGGGGTGTTGCTGTGGTGGGTGAAAAGCACGGGGCCAGGCGGCGCGGCGGATAAAGTATCGGGCATAAGCGGTTCCGTTCTGCAAGATGGGTTCGTCTGCAGAATGGCAAGGCGCGGCTGGCACGGTGTGGTAGCCCGTTATCGCGACACGACGGCGACCACGGTTTGGCCTATCATCAACGTTTTTCCACTGATGAATGATCCTGATGACTGTTGCCACCCTGTCTACTGAACTTGCCACCAGCGACATGCTCGTAATCGATGGGCTGCATGCCTTTGAGTTCACCTTTGCCGATCAACAGCTGTCGATTGTCTGCATGGACGGACGGGCCCAGAAGCGCTGGACATTCAGCGCGGCGCAAGTGCAGGCGGCAACGTTCGATGACACCCTGCAAAGCTGGACCCTCAGCGCTGACTCGGGCGAGCACCGCCTGGTGTGTATGAGCGCCTTCACCGGCAACAATAACGATGAGGACGACGAGCATGTTGATGCGTAAATTCTGGCCCCTGCTGATGGCCGGCAGTGTCGGCGCGATGTCGGCCCAGGCCGCGCCGGTCGAGACCTTTGCCCTGCTGGTGGGCAGCTACACGGCGGGTGCCAGCGAAGGTATCTACCGCTTGCAGTTCGACAGCCGTACCGGCCAGTTCAGCGGCGCGCCCGTGCTGGCGGCCAAGGCGCAGAACCCGTCCTGGCTGACCCTGTCCCAGGACCAGCAACAGCTGTTCGTGGTCAATGAAAACGGCCCCGGCCAACCAGACCCGGTGGGGCGCGTCAGCAGCTACCGCATTGACCCGGCCAACCAGCAACTGACCCTGGTCAACCAGGTGCAGAGCCTGGGCAACGAACCCACCCATTCCAGCCTGGCCGCCGATGGGCGTTACCTGTTTGTCGCCAACTATTCGGTGCTGGAAGATCCGGGCGGCAGCCTGGCCGTCCTGCCGGTGGATGGGGCGGGCAAGCTATCGCCGCCGGTGCAACTGAGCGCGCACCCGGCCAGCCGGGTCAACCCCGAGCGCCAGGCGTCCAACCACGTGCATTCGGTGGTCTCGTCGCCCGATGGCCAGTACGTGTTCGTGCAGGACCTGGGGGCGGACCGGATTTTTGCCTACCGCTACGACCCCAAGGCCAACCCCGAACGACCGCTGACCCCGGCCAGTCCTGCCTTCGTACAGTTGCCGCCGGGCAGCGGCCCGCGCCACCTGCTGTTCAGCGCGGACGGCAAGCATGCCTGGCTGACCACCGAGATGAGCGCGCAGGTGGCGGTGTATGACTACCAGGACGGCAAGCTGACCGAGCGCCAACGGGTGGACTTTGCCGCCGGGCAACCGTTGTCGGACAAGGCCGGCGCCGCGCTGCATGCTTCCAGCGACGGCAGGTTCCTCTACGTCAGCAACCGCGGCACCGCCAACCAGATCGTGGTGTTTGCCATCGACCCGGCCACCGCGCAATTGAAGGAAGTCCAGCGGCGGGCGGTGGAGGGCGATCATCCCCGTGAGTTCAGCCTCGACCCGAGTGGCAAGTTCCTGCTGATCGCCAACCAGAAGAGCAACCAGATTGTGGTGATCGAGCGCGACACCCAGACCGGTCAACTGGGCAAAACCGTACAAAAACTGCCGATTGATGCCCCCAGCGACCTCAAGTTTCTGGTGCGTCAATAAGCCACAGGCCCCGCCATGCGGGGCCTGACTCCTTGTATTAATCCCAGTGATAACGGCTACTGTTTCAAAGCATTTCAGCCAGCCAGGACCCAGGCGTAAGTTTGCTCCAAGGCCTTCACAGGCCATCCAGCCAACTGAACACAAGGGTTACCGCCATGAACTTTAATCTGTTCTCGATCATCGCCGCTTCCGCTGTTTCTGCCACCGTGGCCTTGCCTGCCAGCGCCAGCGTGGAGATCAGCAGCAAAAAATCCAGCACTAGCGCCTACACCCAGAAATACCTGCAACAGAGCGCCAACTTCTATGCCGCCCTGGATCACAAGACCCAAGGCTGACACGCTGTCTCGCCAAGGCTGCACAGTGGCTACGGAGTTTTGGCCATGGATTGGACAAACAGCGGCGACGCCAAAAAACGCTCCAGCCACTGCTGTAAATGCACATAAGGCGTCGTTGCAAACCATTCCCGGTCCACATGGGCAAACTGGCGCACAAACGGCGCCAGTGCCACATCCGCCAGGCTCAGGTGATCGGCCAGCAGGCAGTCGCGCTGTGTCAGCAATCCTTCCAGCTTGCGCAAAAACACCTCGCCCTCGGCCCGATAGTGTTCCATCGGCTGCTGCGGGTAGCGCTCGGCGTATTTGTAGCGATTCAAATGCTCCTTGAAGGCCTGGTCATTCTCGGCAATCAACGCTGCCATCAGCTCCTGCGCTGCCGGATCAGCCTTGAGCAGCCAATCGTCGGGATCATGCTGTGCCAATGCCCAGCGCATGATCGCCAGGCTTTCGTCGATCACCTGGCCGCCCACACTCAACACCGGCACCGTGCCCTTGGGTGACAGGGCCAGCATCTGCGCCGGCTTGGCCTTGAGGCTGACTTCGACTACCTGCACCGCCACCGCGCAATAGCGCAGGGCCATGCGCGCACGCATGGCGTAGGGGCAGCGACGAAACGAATACAACACGGCTTCGCTCATTTCACCTCCAGGGTGCTCAACCCATTGCCCTGGCGCTTGACCTGGATCTGCACCGGTATCCGCTCGTGCATTTCCTGCACATGGGAAATCACCGCCACCTTGCGCCCCTGGGCCTGCAAGCCGTCGAGGGCATCCATCGCCAGTTGCAGGGATTCGGGGTCCAGGCTGCCGAAGCCTTCATCGATAAACAGCGACTCGATCTTCAACGTGCTGGAGGCCATCGACGCCAGCCCCAGGGCCAAGGCCAGGGAGACCAGGAACGTCTCGCCGCCGGACAGCGAATGCACCGAGCGCAGTTCATCGCCCATTTCCGTGTCCAGTACCAGCAGGCCGAGCATGCTGCCGCCGCGCTTGAGGCGGTAGCGGCGCACCAGTTGGCGCAGTTGCACGTTGGCGTGGTGCACCAGCAGGTCGAGGTTGTAGGCCTGGGCGAACTTGCGGAACTTGTCGCCGGTGGCCGAGCCGATCAGCGCATCCAGCCGCGCCCAGCGCTGCCACTCCTCATAGGCCTTGGCGGTGGTGAGCGCCAGGCTCTGGTTGGCGTCCTGGCGCCGCTGGTCTTCGGCTTGGCGCGCCCGCAGTTCGGCGCAGTGGGTTTCGCCGCTGTGCAGTTGCAGGTTGAGATCGGCCAGGGCGCTGTCCAGCTGTTCGGCGTCGAGGTTGCCGTTGTGCAGGGCCTGGTGCTCCTTGAGGCGCTGCTCGCGTTCTTGCAGCAGGACCTTGGCCTGTTCGATGGCTTTTTCGCTGTGCTGCACCTGCTGGCGCAGTTCGCCGACCCCTGCCTCGTCGAAGGCCAGCAGATGCGCCAGGCCGCTGTCGTCCAGTTGCGGATGCTGGGCGCGCCACTCGCTGATGCGGTTGTGCAGCGTCTGCAATTCGCTGTCCAGGGCTTGCTGGCGTTCCTGGCGGGCCATGAGATCGGCCGCCAGCTGGATCAGTTGGTTGCGGGTGTCCTGCAACTGTTGATTGGCCTGGGCCTCGTTGTGGCGCGCCTGTTCCACGGCCTGGTCGAGCTGCTGCTGCCAGTGCTCGGCGCTGCTGTGCCCGCCCAGCAGGGCCCCGAGTTTTTCTTGGGCGGCCTGTTGCTGGGTGGTCAGGTCGGCCAATTGCTGGTGCAGCACGGCCAACTGTTGCTGGCGATGCTGCTGGCGGTCCTGTTCTTTTTCGATGGCTTGCTGGCGCTGTTGCTGTTCGGCCAGTTCATCGTTCTGCTGGCCAAGCTGCTCCAGGCGCTGGCTGATCTGCTGGTCCAGTTGCATAAAGGTGGCGGCCGGCTGCGTGCGCAGGCCTTCGAGGGTCTCGGCCGGTAGCAGGCTGGCGAAGGCCGCCAGTTCTTCGTCGAGGCGCTCGCGGTCGCTGGCCAGTTCCCGTTGCTGGTCAATCAGCTGTTGGCGCGCCTGTTGGCTGGCGTCCTGGGCGGCTTGCAACTGTTGCTGCAGGCGCCCGGCATTTTGTTGCAGGTTGAGCAGGGCGCCCTGGCGTTGTTCGTCCTGGGTGATGCTCTGGTTGAGCTGGCCCAGTTGCTGCGCCAGCCAGGCGCTGCGTTTGGTGCGGTCCTGGTTGAACAGCGCGGCGCTCAAGGGGTGGGCTTCGAGGCTGGGCGTCAGGGCCTGGAGTTGGGTTGCCAATTGCTCCTGCTGGTGCAGGAATTCTTTTTGCTGGGCGATCAAACCGCCGACTTCACCGCGCAGTTCGGTGAGTTTTTCCTTGAGGGTGTCGACCGCCTGCTGCGCATGGGCTTCTTCATTTTCATCGTGACGCGTGAGGCTGTGTAGCAGGGCTTCGGGCTGGTGATACGGATGCTCGACGCTGCCGCACACCGGGCAGGGTTGCTCATCCTGCAATTGCCCACGCAGCTCCTCGACACTGGCGCTGCGCGCCAGGCGCTGGCGTTCCAATAACTGCTTGGTCACGCTCAGGGTCTGCTCGGCCACGGTCAGCTCGGCCTTGGCGTGCAGGCCGGTCTGGTTCAGTTGCTCGCGCTGTTGCTGGGCGCTGGCCTGCTTTTGGGCCAGCTCCTGTTGCTGTAGGTCCAATTGCTGCTGGCTGTCCCACAGCCGCGTCAGGTCCTCGAAGGCCCGTTGCTGCTTGCGATTGTCCTTGAGCAGGCTGTCGAGCAACTGGATCTGCTCGGCCACCGCATGGGGCTCGGCCCCGGCTTCCTGATACAGCAACTCCAGGGCCGTGCGTTGCTGGGTCCATTGCTCGCTGGCGCGGTTGGCGCGCTCTTGCAGTTGCGGCAGTTCGTCCTGGCCCTTGTTCAGGCGATTGCCGATCAGCATCAGTTGTTGCAGGCGGTCGCGGTAGGCGTTCCAGGCGTCGCTCAAGGGCGCGAGGGTGGCGCTGCGTTCCAGTTGCGCCGCCAGTTGTTGCAGGCGGCTGGCAACCTGTTGCTGCTGGGTGTGCAAGGTATCCAGCGCCGCCTGGCCTTCAGTGCAAGCGGTTTGCCCCAGTTGCTGCTGCTCACTGCTGTGGGCCCGCTCGCGGGTCAGGCGGGCGAGGGTGCTTTGCTCCTCAAAGGCCTGGCGCAGCAGCGGCACCGCCTCGGTCTGCTGTTGCAGGGCGGCGGCCAAGGCGCTGTGTGCGCTGGCTTGCTGCTGTTGCAACTGCTCCTGGCGTGCGTGCAGGGCGGTTTGCTGCTCAAGGTGCTGGCGGATCTGTGCGGCCAGGGGTTGCAACTGGCCGGTCAGTTCGTGGTGCCGCGCAAACTGATGGCGCTGCGGCGCCAGTTGCTCCAGGCGGCTCAAATCCAGGCGTTGCGGGCCCTGGGCGTGCCACGCCTGCTCGGCCTGTTGCAGTTGTTCGACCGCACTGTGCTGGCGCTCTTGCCACTCGCGCAGTTCCTTGAGCCAGGTGTGCTGCAGTTCCAACTGCTTGAGCCGAGCCTGCTGGGTCTTGAGCTGCTGCTGGGCGGCGCTCAACTGTTGATCCAGCTCGGCGCGCTCTTGCACCGGCAATGGCGTGACGCCGCTGGCCTGGTCTTGCAGCAGCCTATGGGCTTCCTTGGCCTCCCGCGCCTTGACGAATGCCCGCTGGCCCAACTGGGTGTAGAGCGCGGTGTCGGTGAGTTTTTCCAGCAGTTCGCTGCGCTCGTTGTCGTTGGCCTTGAGAAAGGCGCTGAACTCACTTTGCGCCAGCAGCACGGCCCGGGTGAACTGCTCGAAATTCAGGCCCAGGGCCAGTTCCAGTTGGGTCTTGTATTCGGTCTTCTGGCTGGCCAGCAATTGCTCGCTGTCCAGGTCGATCAGGCTTTGCCGGCTGTGTTGCAGCTTGCCGCTGGCCTTGTCGCGGGCGCGGTTGGCTTCCCAGCGCGCACGGTAGCGCCGGCCGCTGACGCCGATAAAGTCCACCTCGGCATACCCGCCACCGGTGCCGCGGCGGATCAGGGTGCGCGGGTCGCCGATGGAAATATCGGTATCGGCATCGGGCATTTTTGCCTGGCCGGTATCGCCCAGGCGTGGCACGGCGCCAAACAACGCCAGGCACAGGGCGTCGAGCAAGGTGCTTTTGCCGGCGCCGGTGGGCCCGGTGATCGCAAACAGACCGGCGCTGGCCAGGGGCTCGGCGGTAAAGTCGATCTCGAAGGGCCCGGCCAGGGACGCGAGGTTTTTCAGGCGGATGGCGAGGATTTTCATGGCAGTTGCTCCTCGTGTTGCACGTCCTGGAGCAGCACGGCGAAGTCCTTGAGGGTCTGTTCGTCCACGTCACTGCCATAGCTTTCCTGCCAGGCGCGGCTGAACAGTTCCTGGGGCGTGAGCTGGTCGAGTTCGATCAACGGCTCTTCGCCGTGCTCCTGGCGCGCGCCGCTGCCGGCGTACTCGGCGGCAATGCGCACCAGGCGCACGGCCTTGCCCAGCAGGGCGTTTTCCACTTGCTGGCGCAGGTCCGGCTGGGGTTCGTCGAGGCGCACCCGCACCTCCAGCCACGGCTGGCGTTGGGTGTCGGCCAGCAGGTCGACGTCGGGCAATTGCGCCAGTTGCTGGAGGATCTCGGCCAGGGGTGCGGCCTCCAGGCGTTGCAGGTGCACGGCGCGGGGGATCAGGCGCGATTCGACGCTGACCAGGCTTGCCCCCTCCAGTTGCACGTCGAGGATCTGGTGTTGATAGCCGATTTCGGAGAACGACAGCGGGATCGGCGAGCCGCAATAACGGAGGCGCTCCTCGCCATTGACCCGCTGCGGCTTGTGCAAATGGCCGAGGGCGACATAGCTGACACTGGCATCGAACAGACTGGCCGGCAGCGCCTCGGCATTGCCGATGATCAGGCTGCGCTCGGAGTCTTCCGAGACCGAGCCGCCAGCCATATGCGCATGGCTGATGGCAACCAGCGCCTGGCCCGGCTGGCGCTTGGCATTGGCCGCCGCGATCAGGCGCTCATGCACCTGGCCGATGCCCTTGAGGTAATCGTCACCCAACAGCGCACCGGTGACTTCCGCCGGGCGCAGGAACGGCAGCGCCAGGCACCAGCCGGCCACGGCGCCGGTTTTGTCCGGCAGGGCAATCAGCAAGCGCTCCACATCCAGTTGCCCGTCATCCAGCCACAGCACCCGGCCCAGGGCATGGGTGCGCAAACGCCGCATCAATGGCGCCGGCAGCTCAATGCGCGAGCCGGAGTCGTGGTTGCCGGCGATCATCACAACGGTCAGGTCGGGGTTTTGTTCATGGGCGTTGATGATGAAGTCATACAAACGCTCCTGGGCCCTGAGCGGCGGGTTGACCGTATCGAAGATATCGCCAGCGATCAGCAGCACATCGGGGCTGTGCTGCTTGAGCTGGCTCAGCAGCCAGTCGAGGAAACAAGCGTGCTCGAAGTCGCGTTCCTGGCCGTGGAGGTTTTGGCCCAGGTGCCAGTCGGAGGTGTGAAACAGACGCAAGGCGAACTCCGTGGGGAATAGAGAAAGGAGGGGAGTTTACCTGTAAATACCGGCCTGGCGCCGGGGAATGGAACCAAGCGTGGCCAGGCACCACTGAATAAAGGTCCCCCGTTGTGGGGGTATCTATGGGCTGTATACACGGAGTGTTACGTATGAGTTTGAATTTTCCCGGCGGTCTTCACCATCTTTTTACTAACCCCATCCCTGTGGTGCCTGAAAACAGATCGAGAGCAAAAACTGAAACCCAGGCGCCAGCCGAGGAGGCCAGGAACGCGAGTTCGGACAAGCGGCCGATAGCGCTGGATGTTGAAGTCTCTGCGCTTGGCGCGCACTCGAAGCACACATTTACCGGGCCGGCTCCCGACCAGTAAGGCCAATACCGGCGCACCCTGTAGGAACGGGCTTGCTCGCGAAAAACGCAAGCCCGCCGCGTTCCTTCAGGCTTCCCGTGTTATCGGGGTCACTGCGGTTTGAGACAGTCCAGCGCACGCTCGGCCAGAATGCTGGCCTGGTCTATCAAGTGTTCGGTGGCGCCTGCCATGTGCCGTTGATTGCCGGTCAGCCCTTGGGTGGTGCCGGCTGCAGTGGCGGCTGCGCAGCGCAGCAGGTCGCTGATTTGGGCAAGGGCGTCTTCAAAACTGAGGTCTTGATGCACGGTGAAGGACGGGGGCGAGGCGGGTTGCAGGTAGTGGCCCAGGGCGCGGTCGAAGATTTCGTGGTCGGGGGTAAAGCGGGGTGGGTCGGGGACGATTTTGTTCATGCATAAGCTCCTACTGAAAAGGGAGCCATCCCGATGTCGGTCTCACTCGACAAAAAGGTGGCAGCTATGTGCAGGGTGAGAATACCGGACAGTAGGACTCCGGCCAGACCGAAGTCTGCCCGCACACAGCCGCCATAGAGCATGGTGCAGTTGGCGCCTACTGGTTCACAGGTTCTCACACCCGATCGCTGATATGCAGCGACGGAGCGAAGGCTAGCCAGTGGACTGGGCAGGCGCAAGGCCGAAGGATTGTCTAGGAAACGTCCTGCAAATTAAAGGGATATGGATTGCTGGCCTTTAACAATGCATGTCAGACAGCGCAGGTCAAATGTGGGAGGGGGCTTGCTCCCGATAGCGTCGTGTCAGTCAGCTTAGCTATAACTGATCCGCCGCCATCGGGAGCAAGCCCCCTCCCACATTTAGGCCAGTGTTATGTCAAGGAGGTGACGGTTACTTGGGATACAGCGGCGGCAGGCTGGTGCTGTCGGCCACCGGGGCCTGCTCGCGTTCGGCCATGGGAATGGCCTTGACCGCCCGCCACAGCTCTTCGCCCTGCCAATACTGGCCACTTTCGCTGTAGAGCGCGCCGTTCAACCCGTCCAGCGCATCGGACAGTGGTACAAAACGCGCCGCCATGTCTGCCAGGGTTTCCGGTTGCTGGCGTGCCCACGCATCCAATGCCTGGCGTGTGGCCTGGGGGTCATTGGCCTGGCTGGCGCGCTTGAGGTCGTCGAGCAGGGTCCGCGGGCTGGGGCCGGTCTGGGCGGCGCGCTGGATCGCCGGGCGTGAGCGGGCGCGCCACCACAGGCCGAAGCCGAGCAGGGTGGTGCAGGCCAGGAGCAGGCTGGTGAGCTGCCAGATCCACAGGCGGCCATCGTCCGGCGCGGTGATCACGGTGGGGGTGGCCGGGGTGTCCACTACCAGGCTCGGGTTGACCGCCACCAGCAGAGTGCGGGCCGGCAGGCTGGTACGTTCCAGGTGGTCTTCGTGGGTGTTCCACCACACCACTTCCACAGCGGGCAACTCCAGGGCGCCGGCGCGGTTGGGCACCAGGGCTTCGCGGTCTTCGCGGCTGCCGATCACCCCGCGTTCGCTGTTCTGGTTGCTCAACACCGGCTGGTCGGGGTAGCGCCGCAGGCCGGCGATTTCGGTGCTGGGCAGCGCGGGCAACTGGGCACTGGCCAGGCCTTCGGCCTTGAGGGTGAGGATGCGGGTCAGGGAGTCGCCGACCTGCACGTTCGCAGGTTCCGGGTTCCAGCTTTCGCCCAGGCTCAGGCTGCGCGCCGGCAGCCAAGGGGCGTCCGCGGGATACAGGGCGGGCTTGGGCTTGACCGTCAGGGGAATCTCGGTGGAATTGACATGCAGCAGCTTGCCGGGCCTGGGGGCCTGGGGCGCGGTGCCCTGGGCCGGGCGTGGGTCGACCAGGGTGGCGCTGAATATTTGCGCGGGGATCAGCAGTTGCCCGCTGTGTTGCGGGTAGATCCCGTAGCGCATTTCGATCACGCCATGGCGCACGCCGTTGATGACTTTTTCGTAGGTGCGTGAATCGCCCACAGGCTCGACCCGGGCGTCAGGCAACTGCAAGGGCGTCAGGCTGCTGTCGTCATACAGCGCCACCGAATGGTAGATGCGCACGGTCAGCAGGGCCTGGGCCTGCACGTACACACTGTCCTGGTCGAGGCTGGCTTCGATGAATACCGGCTCCAGCTGGTTGTCGCTGTCCTGGCCCTGGGTTTGCACCACTTGCAGGCTGATGGGCTGGGTGGTGAGCGCGCCCAGTTGCAGTGGCGGGATCACCACGTTGCCGCGGGTCTTGGGTTGCAGGGTGATGATCCAGCGAGTCGTGGCGTGGTTGCTGCCATCGAGGGTCGTGAGCTGGTTGATCTGGCGGGTGCCGCGTATATCGAACAGCGGGGCCAGGGGCGACAGGTCCGGCTTGCCGAACTGGGTGACGTCGTTGGACTCGATGGTCAGCTCCACCGTTTCCCCGGAATTGACACGGCTGCGGTCGATACTGGCGGCCAGGTCGGCCGCCTGGGCGTGACCGGCCCACAGCGCTAGCCATAAGAAAAGTGGGGTGCAGCGGCTCATCGAGTCTTGTCCTGATGTTGTTGCTGTTCGTACCAGAATTTGCGTCGCAACAACTCGCCGGGGTTGTCCGGGATCTGTCGCAGCCATTGTTCCAGGGCCTGGCGGTGCTCCTCGTTGAGGTTGGCATCGGTTGGGCGCAAGGGCGGCGTGGTGGTCTGTTCGTCGCCCAGTTCGCTGCCGGGTACTTCGTTGTTGCCTGCGGCGGGCGGGGTGCCGGCCTGTGTCTCGCCGGTGCCCGCCTGGCCCGCCCCCTGGGGCGATTGCTCGCCACCGTTGGCCTGTTGGCTGTTATCGCCTGGTTGCGCAGTCTGGCCGGGTTGGGTGGATTCGTCATCCTCGTTTTTTGTCGGCGCTGGCGGCTCGGGCTCTGGCTCTTCGAGCAAGAGGCTTTCGACAAGGGCTTTGTTTTTCAGGGCCGGTTGCAAGTCTGGCTGGGCTTCCAGGGCCTGTTCATAGGCATCTATTGCGGCTTCCAGCTCGCCGGCGCGGGCCAGGGCATTGCCCCGATTGTAGTGGGCATAGGCATCACTGCCCTGGGCAAAGCGCCGCGCCGCTTCGGCGTAGTTGCCTGCTTCATACAGGGCCACACCTTGCCACTGCGGGTTTTCAAAGTGTTCGGCGGCTTCGGCCGGGCGTTTGTGCTTGAGCAGGTACTGGCCCTGTTGGTCGGGGCGCAGCCACAGGTCATCAAAGCTGAACGCGTAGCTCGGTTGCGGCGCCGCCAGCAGTAGCAGCGGCAGGCAAAACAGCCAGCCACGGCGCCCGGCGCAGGCGGCGAGCAGCAGCAAGGGTAGCAAGAGCCAGTAGCCCTGGTCGGCCCAGGTGTCCAGTTGCAGGCGCTGGCCGTCGTCGCGCAGGGTTTGCGGGCCGTCCAGCAGGCCCAGGCTGCGCAGGTCCTTGTCGTCCAGGCGCACCTGGCGATAGCGGCCGCCCATTTCGCTGGCGAAGGCCTTGAGGGTCGGGCTGTCCAGGCGTGGGATCAGGATCGCGCCCTGTTCGTCCTTGAGGAACTCGCCACTTTCCTGGGTCACCGGCGTGCCTTCACGGCTGCCGATGCCGAGGATCGACAGGCTCGGCGCCTGGCCTTGCAGCAGCAGGCGAATGCCCTGGCGCTCCTGCTTGGACAGCGACGAGCCAATCAACAATAGGCGGCCCTGGCCCAGGCCGCCGTGCTTGAGCAGGCCCAGGGCTTTTTCCACCGCCAGGTCAGCGCGATGGCCGGCCTCGGGCATGATCGACGGGCGCAGGGCTTCCAGCAGGTTGCGGCTGGTGGCCAGGTCGTCGGACAGCGGCACCAGCGTGTGGGCGCTGCCGGCATACACGACGATGGCGGTCTGCGCATCGCTGCGTGCCTGCAGCAGGTCCACCAGCTTGCGCCGTGCCTGCTCCAGGCGGTTGGGCGGGCTGTCGGTGGCGAGCATCTCGGGGGTCAGTTCCAGCAGCACCACCAGCGGGTCGGCGGGTTTCTGGCTGATCTGCTCGACCCGTTGCCAGCCGGGGCCGAGCAAGGCCAGCAGTGCCAGCAGCCAGGCCAGGCCCAGCAGCAGCCATGGCGACTTGCTTTCCCGACCATTGCCGCCGCTGAGCAGGGCGGCGTGGAAGGCCGGCGGCAGGAGCATCTGCCAGCGCCCGGCGCGTTTTTGCCGATGCCACAGTTGCCACAGCAACCAGCCGAGCACGGGCAGCAGCAACAGCCACCAGGGGCGTAACCAGTGCGGCCATAAAGCGATCATCGACGCCTCCGCAAGCGCAGGCGTTTCAGGCGTTGGCGCCATTGCGGGTGCTGTTGCAGGAAATGGCCCTGGGTCGAGAGTTTATTGAGCAGCCGTTGCAGGGCGTTGTCCGGCCAGCGTTCCTGGATCACCAGCAGCAGGCTGAGAAACAGTGCCAAGGCCAGCGGTCCGCTATACAGCGCCTGGGCCGGGCGGGCCTGGGTCGGCTGTTGCGCCACCGGTTCCAACTGGTCGAGGGTTTGCTTGATTGCTTGCAGCTCGGCACCGTCATGGGCGCGGAAATACTGCCCGCCGGTAGCCTCGGCGATGGCCTTGAGCGCCGGCTCATCCAGATCGAGGCTGGGATTGAGGCCGAGCATGCCCAGGCTACCGGTCTGTTCGGGGTTGGCGCCAATGCCGATGGGGTAGATCTTCACGCCTTCTGCGGCGGCCAGGCGGGCGGCGGTCAGCGGGTCGATTTCGCCGCCATTGTTGGCGCCGTCGGTGACCAGGATCAGCACCCGGCTGTGTGCCGGGCGTTGGCGCAGGCGCTTGAGGGCCAGGCCGATGGCGTCGCCAATCGCGGTGTTTTTCCCGGCGATGCCGATGCGCGCCTCATCCAGCCAGGTGCGCACGGTGCGCCGGTCGAAGGTCAGCGGTGCTTGCAGATAGGCCTGGCTGCCAAACAGGATCAGGCCCACGCGATCGCCTTCGCGGCTTTCGAGAAAGTCCCCCAGCAGGTGCTTGACCAGGCTCAGGCGGCTGACGTCTTCGTCCTGCCATTGCATATCGGGGAAGTCCATGGAGCCCGACACATCCACCGCCACCAGCAGGTCGCGGCCGCTGGCGGCAATCGGCAGCGGCTCGCCGAGCCATTCCGGGCGCGCGGCGGCGGTCAGCAGCAACAGCCACAGCACCACGAACGGCGCTTGTTGGCGCCAACCCGGCAGATTGATGCGCGCACGGCGCCGGGCCAGGCCTTCGAGGTCGCCCAGGAAACTGACCTTCAACGCCGGCTCGCCGCTGTCGGCCACTGGCAGGATCAGGCGCATCACCCACGGCAAGGGCAACAGGGCAAAGACCCACGGCCAGGCGAACTCAAACATGTTTGCGAATCCAGGTGTCGACGGCTTGCGTCAGGCCGGCGATGGCCTTGTCGTCGAGCTTGCATTCGGGTTTGTAGGCGCCTTCCACCAGGACCATCCAGCGCGTGAGGCCGGCCGCCGGGCAGCGGTTATCGAGAAAGGCCAGCCATTTGCGCCCATTGAGGGTGTGGCTCTGGCTGTAGGGGTAGTCGTTGCGGCACAGGCGCTTGAGCAGGCCGTTGAGCTGCTGCAGCCAGGCGCCGGCCGGGGCGCCGTCGTAGGGTTTGGGCATCAGTGCCAGTTCTGCGAGGGCGGCGATGCGTAGCGGGTCCAGGGGCTGTTCGGCCCGCGCCAGAGGGCGCCTGGCTGGCAGGAAGCGCCGCAGCCACCACAGGCCCCAGCCCGCCAGGGGGAGCAGTGCCAGCAACAGCCACCAACCCGGCGCCGGCGGCCAGAAGCCAATGGCCGGCGGGGCGATCAGCGGTTGCAACGAGTCCAGGCGGTTCATGGCTTTTTCACCGGGCGTTGCGGGTTGAGGTATTCACGCAGTTGCTCGACCATTTCGCTCTGGGTGCTTAATGGCATCAGCAGTACCCGCAGTTTTTGCGCGAGCAATTCCCAGCGGGCACTGCGCGCTTCGGCCTGGGCCTTGTAGGCCTGGCGCAGCTCGAAGTTCAAGGTGTCGATTTCCAACTGCGCGCCGCGCTCGGCAAACCGCAGCAGCCCGGCGGCGGGCAGGGCGTGGTCCAGCGGGTCTGAGACTGGCAGCAGCAATAGGTCGCAATGGCGCGACAACAGGCTCAGTTGCTGCTCGGCGCCGTCAGTCAGGGCGCGTTCATCGCAGATCACAATCACCAGGCTCCCCGGGCGCAGCACTTCGCGGCCACGGCGCAGGGCCATGCCCAGGGCATCGGCTTCGGGGCGGCTCTCGGTGTTGAGGCTCTGGTTGACCCGCACCAGGCGGTTGAGCAGTTGCAGCAGGCTTTGCTTGCTGCGCCGGGGTTTGATTTCGTAGTGCTCGTTGTCACCGAACACCAACCCGCCGACCCGGTCATTGTGGCCCAGCGCGGCCCAGCCGATCAGGCTCGCGGCCTGGGCGGCGAGGACCGACTTGAACATCAGCCCGGAGCCGAAAAACAGCCGACAGCTTTGCTCCACCATGATAAAGATCGGCCGCTCCCGCTCTTCATGGAACAGCTTGGTGTGGGGCTCCTGGGTGCGGGCGGTGACGCGCCAGTCGATGGTGCGCACATCGTCGCCGGCCTGGTACACCCGCACCTGGTCGAAATCCACGCCACGCCCGCGCAGCTTGGAGTGGTGCAAGCCGATCAACGGGCTGCGTTGGCTGGGCGTGGAAAACAGCTGCACTTCGCGCACGCGATGGCGCATCTCGATCAATTCGCTGAGGCTGACACGGATCCCGTCGCCGGCATTCATGGGGATCAAGCGACGGCTACGACGTCGAGAATGCGCTGCACCACGCGGTCCTGGTCGATGCCGGCCGCTTCGGCTTCAAAGGACAGGATGATGCGGTGGCGCAATACGTCGAACAGCACCGCCTGGATATCTTCCGGGCTGACAAAGTCGCGCCCGGCCAGCCAGGCATGGGCCCGGGCGCAGCGGTCGAGGGCGATCGAGCCCCGGGGGCTGGCGCCATAGGCAATCCACTCGGCCATTTCCGGGTCGAACTTGGCCGGCGTGCGCGTGGCCATGACCAGTTGCACCAGGTATTCCTCCACGGCGTCGGCCATGTACAGGCCGAGGATTTCCTTGCGCGCGGCGAAAATCGCCTGCTGGCTGACCCGCCGCTCGGGCTTGGTCTCGCCGTTGAGGGCTTCGCCCCGGGCCTGTTGCAAGATGCGCCGCTCTACGGCGGCATCGGGGAAGCCGATTTTGACGTGCATCAGGAAGCGGTCGAGCTGGGCTTCGGGCAGGGGATAGGTGCCTTCCTGCTCGATGGGGTTCTGCGTGGCCATGACCAGGAACAGCGGCGACAGCTCGTAGGTGCTGCGCCCGACACTGACCTGGCGCTCGGCCATGGCTTCGAGCAGGGCCGACTGCACCTTGGCCGGGGCGCGGTTGATTTCGTCGGCCAGCACCAGGTTGTGGAAGATCGGCCCTTGCTGGAACACGAAGCTGCCGGTTTCCGGGCGATAGATCTCGGTGCCGGTGATGTCGGCGGGCAACAGGTCGGGGGTGAACTGGATACGATGGAACTGTGCTTCGATCCCTTCGGCAAGCTCCTTGATGGCCTTGGTCTTGGCCAGGCCGGGAGCGCCTTCTACCAGCATATGACCATCGGCGAGCAGGGCAATGAGCAGGCGCTCAATGAGTTTTTCCTGGCCGAGAATCTGCGTAGAAAGAAAGGTTCGCAGCGCGAGCAGCGCTTCACGATGTTCCATCGATGACGGTTCCTGGAAAGATGAGCCTGGGGATTGTGAAAAACGCCAAGGCCTGGGGCGCTTACTTTAATGCATTGGAGGGGCTGGCGACTAACGAACCGGGGGGTATTTTTTTGCGGCTTGTAGGAAAGGGCTGAGGTTTTTGGCGTCGATGAGGGCCTCATCGCGGGCAAGCCCGCTCCCACATTTGGATTGTGGCGCGTTCAAATGTGGGAGCGGGCTTGCCCGCGATGGCGATTTTGCAGCCGCCAATCAAGGCGTGCGGATGTAAGTGCCGGTGCCCTTGAGAATGTTCTGCAAGGTTTCTTCTACCTCGGCCAGGTCCGACTCCGGTGTGCTGTGCTTGATCTGCAGGTGATCGCTGCCACCCAGGGCGTCTTTGTCTGCCGCGCCGATCTCCACCAGCAGGGTGTTCGCGCCCAGGGTGATCTTCACGCCGTCCAGGGTCGAAGGCTCGTAGTCCCACGTCAGTTCCACCTCGTCTTCATCCGGGTAACGGGACAGCATGAACATCTCGCCCTGGGTGCCGTGGCAGCAGAGCATGGCCATGTTGTCTTCTTCGTCATCGCACGGGGTGGCGAGCAGATGGGTGGTGGTCAGTTGCATGGGGAGTCCTGTCAAGATTGCGGGCCGCAGGGCGCAATTGTGCCATTACCCTTGTCACTGTGCTGCTTTAAGTTGTTGGCCCTCCCTGGCAGATGCTGTCAGGGCTTGAGTAAGAAAGCCTTCAACGGCCCCGTAACCGGTGTGAAGGCCTGGCCGAAGCCCTCGCTCAATATAGGTTTGGTGGTATTGATTACGCCCGTGATGATGCGATTTTCGGCCCCTGGGCGATTATTGAGCTTGTCGTCGATGCCGATACCGACTTCTGTGGCACCGATGCCTATATTCGCAATCGTTAAGGCAACGCCCAAGGGGGGGATGGCCATCCCGAGGGGCGCCAAAAAAAGCAAGCCGTAGGACGCGATCCTCAAGCCTTTTATGACTGAGTTTTTGGTGACGTCGCTATTGAGGACAAATTGCTGGTCGGTCGCACTTTTGGTCGCCTTTTCTGTACGGTATTGAAGCTCTTCAAATGGGTTGCCCTTGAAGGCCTGGCTGTCGAACACGCCGCCTTCCTGCCAATAGCCAAGACGTTCTTGCTGTGCTGGCGAGGCATGGTTATTCAACTGTTCGGCAATTAAATCAACCCGGGCATCCGCGCCTACCCAGCGCCCATAGTTGGGTCGATCTTCCGGGCGTAACTGGAACTTGATAACCGTGGCCTTTTGCGGATACTTGAACTGTTCGCCCAGCCATCGGTGCATGGCCTCAACAGAGTCGAAGCCATGGGCGGGCGGGGTGAGTCCTGATACGTACAAAAGCACTCGCCCGCTCGTAAGGTCTTGGGTGTAAAACATCCTCGACTCAAACCCGTTGAAGCGAAGGAATTTGGTTTGCAGGTTCGGGTCGGCTTTATAGGGTTGTTTGAGGTCTTCTGGCGTTATGTCGAGGTAGGCCTTGTCCGGTGGCAAGCCTGCCACGCCCATGGCGATTCTTCTGTCGTTTTCGTTCAGTGACTGGTCGTGGAGTTGCCTATGCACGGCCGTCAAGTACGCAATCGTTGCTGTGGTTGTGAAGGCCGCTCGGTTATTGGGGCTCCAGTAGTCCTTCAGGTAGTTGTCGTAGCTTTTTTTATAGGCGTTATCCCAGACCATCTGTTTGAAGCTCTCAGGATCAATGGGCACTTGGTTGCTGGCGTCATAGCGATTGGGCGAGCCTGGCTGGGGGTCTTGGTAGATCCCTTGATACCAACGGGTATGACCGCTAGTGTTTGGCAGGGGGAACCTAAAGTCAGCGCTGGGTTTTTCGTGATGCCGGGACTCCGGTTTTATTTCAATGGGGGGCGTGCTATCTGAATAACCCAGGGTTTTGGGTTGATGCATGCCTGAGGGCAGTTCGACGCCCTGGATGTTGCACCGCGCAGCATCGGTCAAGGATATTTTTTGCACGATGCTACCTTTGTAAGGCTGTTCGTCAGTGCGGTGTTCGTAGGCCATCGTCATCAAATACGCCTTGTCAGGGTCAATGGCGATCCCAAAGCGTTGTTTGATATGCGCTTTTACTTGCTCGGCGGTTACATCGTTTGCCGATTTCATCGGTTTGTAGTGCCTGGCGTAATCGTCCAGCGCGGTATTGCGTCTGTAGGGCGCTGTGACAGGCGCCGGCGCGGCGCCTTCTGGCGTGAGCGCAGCTTTTTGGGCTGCCGGCTGTTCCGGCGGGCCATTGAGGGGCTGGGTTATTGGAAGGTATGAGGGCTGGGCGTGGGGCTGTGTGATCGGCATGGGCATCTCGTCTGGGCGAGTGGATATCTTCCTTGACTCCGGGGTGGGGACTGTTGAGTGGCCCGGGCCTGAATACCGGTTCCGTGAGGTCACAGGGGCTGGCTTGGGGCTCCCCCCATTGGTCCGGGTTGCTCCTTGTGCAACCCGGGGTTGCCTGCCGTTGACCGAATATGTCGCAGCGCAGCAAGCAGCGGGCTTCCCACACTCGTTAAGCTGCACAGCGGATGTACCTTCAGTGTGACTCTGACCTGCCCGTCGGACGTATCCAGTGGAAGTTGAATGTGACCTCATCGTCGTGTCCAGCTTCACCCACCTGTCACTCTGAATTGGTTATGGTAGATCCCGAACACAGAAATGACGGTCTCCCCACCCGGGGATAACACGCGACGCTTCCATCAATAACAAGCCCAAGCGGAGTACCACAGATGGCGTTCTTCACCGCAGCCAGCAAAGCCGACTTCCAGCATCAACTGCAAGCGGCACTGGCGCAGCACATCAGTGAACAGGCACTGCCACAAGTGGCGCTGTTCGCTGAACAATTCTTCGGCATCATTTCCCTGGACGAGCTGACCCAGCGTCGCATGTCCGACCTGGCCGGTTGCTCCCTGTCTGCCTGGCGCCTGCTTGAGCGCTTTGATCACACCCAGCCGCAAGTGCGGGTCTACAACCCCGATTACGAACGCCACGGCTGGCAATCGACCCACACCGCGGTCGAAGTCTTGCACCATGACTTGCCGTTCCTCGTGGATTCGGTGCGCACCGAGCTGAACCGTCGCGGTTACAGCATCCATACCCTGCAAACCACCGTACTCAGCGTGCGTCGTGGCAAGAAGGGCGAGTTGCTGGAAATCCTGCCTAAAGGCACCCAGGGCGAAGACGTCCTGCAAGAATCGCTGATGTACCTGGAAATCGACCGCTGCGCCAACGCCGCCGAGCTCAATGTGCTGAGCAAGGAGTTGGAGCAGGTCCTGGGCGAAGTGCGCGTGGCCGTGGCGGATTTCGAGCCGATGAAGGCCAAGGTCCAGGAACTGCTGGCCGGTATCGACAGCAGCCCGTTTGCCATCGAAGGCGAAGAAAAGGCCGAGATCAAGAGCTTCCTGGAATGGTTGGTGGGCAACCACTTCACCTTCCTCGGCTACGAAGAGTTTGTGGTGCGTGACGAGCAGGACGGCGGTCATCTGGAATATGACGCCAATTCCTTCCTCGGCCTGACCAAGTTGCTGCGCGCCGGCCTCACCGCTGAAGACCTGCGCATCGAAGACTACGCTGTGGCCTACCTGCGCGAGCCGACGGTCTTGTCGTTCGCCAAGGCCGCGCACCCAAGCCGTGTGCACCGTCCGGCTTACCCGGACTATGTATCGATCCGCCAGATCGATGAGCACGGCAAGGTCATCAAGGAATGCCGCTTCATGGGCCTCTACACCTCCTCGGTGTACGGCGAAAGCGTGCGGGTGATTCCTTATATCCGCCGCAAGGTCGCGGAAATCGAGCGCCGCTCGGGCTTCCAGGCCAAGGCGCACCTGGGCAAGGAACTGGCCCAGGTGGTGGAAGTGCTGCCCCGCGATGACCTGTTCCAGACCCCGGTGGACGAACTGTTCAGCACCGTGATGTCGATCGTGCAGATCCAGGAACGCAACAAGATCCGCGTATTCCTGCGCAAGGACCCGTACGGCCGCTTCTGCTACTGCCTGGCCTACGTACCGCGCGATATCTACTCCACCGAAGTGCGCCAGAAGATCCAGCAAGTGCTGATGGACCGCCTGAAGGCCTCGGACTGCGAGTTCTGGACCTTCTTCTCCGAATCCGTGCTGGCCCGTGTGCAGCTGATTCTGCGGGTTGACCCGAAGAACCGCCTGGACATCGACCCGCTGCTGCTGGAAAGGGAAGTGATCCAGGCCTGCCGCAGCTGGCAGGACGACTACGCGAGCCTGGTGGTCGAGAGCTTCGGCGAAGCCCACGGCACCAATGTGCTGGCGGATTTCCCCAAAGGCTTCCCCGCCGGCTACCGCGAGCGCTTCGCCGCGCATTCGGCGGTGGTCGACATGCAGCACCTGCTCAACCTCACCGAAGCCAAGCCGCTGGTGATGAGCTTCTACCAGCCTTTGGGCCATGTGACCGGCCAGCAGGAATTGCACTGCAAGCTGTATCACGCCGACACCCCGCTGGCGCTGTCGGATGTGCTGCCGATCCTGGAAAACCTTGGCCTGCGCGTGCTCGGTGAGTTCCCGTATCGGCTGCGCCACGCCAATGGCCGCGAGTTCTGGATCCACGACTTTGCGTTCACCGCCGCCGAAGGCCTGAACCTCGATATCCAGCAGCTCAACGACACCCTGCAGGATGCGTTCGTGCATATCGTCAACGGCGATGCCGAGAACGATGCCTTCAACCGCCTGGTGCTGACCGCCGGCCTGCCATGGCGTGACGTGGCGCTGCTGCGGGCCTACGCCCGTTACCTCAAGCAGATCCGCCTGGGCTTCGACCTGGGGTATATCGCCAGCACCCTGAACAACCACACCGACATCGCCCGCGAGTTGACCCGGTTGTTCAAGACCCGCTTCTACCTGGCGCGCAAGCTCACCAGTGACGACCTGGAAGACAAGCAGCAACGCCTGGAGCAAGCGATCCTCACGGCCCTGGACGATGTGCAGGTGCTTAACGAAGACCGGATCCTGCGGCGCTACCTGGACCTGATCAAGGCCACCCTGCGCACCAACTTCTACCAGGCCGATGCCAACGGCCAGCACAAGTCGTACTTCAGCTTCAAGTTCAACCCCCACGCCATTCCAGAATTGCCCAAGCCCGTGCCGAAGTTTGAAATCTTCGTCTACTCGCCGCGGGTCGAAGGCGTGCATCTGCGCTTTGGCAACGTCGCGCGCGGCGGCCTGCGCTGGTCTGACCGTGAAGAAGACTTCCGCACCGAAGTGCTGGGCCTGGTAAAAGCCCAGCAAGTGAAGAACTCGGTGATCGTGCCGGTGGGCGCCAAGGGCGGCTTCCTGCCGCGTCGCCTGCCATTGGGTGGCAGCCGGGACGAGATCGCGGCCGAGGGCATTGCCTGCTACCGCATCTTCATTTCCGGTCTGTTGGACATTACCGACAACCTGAAGGACGGCGCCCTGGTGCCACCGTTGAACGTGGTGCGCCACGACAACGATGACCCGTACCTGGTCGTGGCGGCCGACAAAGGCACCGCGACCTTCTCCGATATCGCCAACGGCATCGCCATCGACTACGGCTTCTGGCTGGGCGATGCGTTTGCCTCCGGTGGTTCGGCCGGTTACGACCACAAGAAGATGGGCATCACCGCCAAGGGCGCGTGGGTCGGGGTGCAGCGTCACTTCCGTGAGCGCGGCATCAACGTGCAGCAAGACAGCATCACCGTGGTCGGCGTCGGCGACATGGCCGGCGACGTGTTCGGCAACGGCTTGCTCATGTCCGACAAGCTGCAACTGGTTGCGGCCTTCAACCACCTGCATATCTTTATCGATCCCAATCCGAACCCGGCCACCAGCTTTATCGAGCGCCAGCGCATGTTCGAGCTGCCGCGTTCGGCCTGGTCGGACTACGACACCAGCATCATGTCCGAAGGCGGCGGTATCTTCTCGCGCAGCGCCAAAAGCATTGCCATCTCGCCACAGATGAAAGAGCGCTTCGACATCCAGGCCGACAAGCTGACCCCGACCGAGCTGCTCAACGCCTTGCTCAAGGCGCCGGTGGATCTGTTGTGGAACGGCGGTATTGGCACCTACGTCAAGGCCAGCACCGAAAGCCACGCCGATGTGGGCGACAAGGCCAACGACGCGCTGCGCGTCAACGGCAACGAGTTGCGCTGCAAAGTCGTGGGCGAGGGCGGTAACCTGGGCATGACCCAGCTGGGTCGTGTGGAATTCGGCCTCAATGGCGGCGGTTCCAACACCGACTTTATCGACAACGCCGGTGGCGTGGACTGTTCCGACCACGAAGTGAACATCAAGATCCTGCTCAACGAAGTGGTGCAGGCCGGCGACATGACCGACAAGCAGCGCAACCAGTTGCTGGCGAGCATGACCGACGAAGTCGGCAGCCTGGTGCTGGGCAACAACTACAAGCAGACCCAGGCCCTGTCCCTGGCCGCGCGCAAAGCCTACGAGCGTGCGGCCGAGTACAAGCGCCTGATGAGCGACCTGGAAGGCCGTGGCAAGCTGGACCGCGCCATCGAGTACCTGCCGACCGAGGAGCAGCTCGTCGAGCGCGCCGCGACCGGCAAGGGCCTGACCCGCCCGGAACTGTCGGTGCTGATCTCCTACAGCAAGATCGACCTCAAGGAAGCCTTGCTCAAGTCCCTGGTGCCGGATGACGACTACCTGACCCGTGACATGGAGACCGCGTTCCCACCGAGCCTGGTAGCCAAGTTCTCCGAGGCCATGCGTCGCCACCGCCTCAAGCGCGAGATCGTCAGCACCCAGATCGCCAACGACCTGGTCAACCACATGGGCATCACCTTCGTGCAACGCCTCAAAGAGTCGACGGGCATGAGCCCGGCGAACGTGGCGGGCGCCTATGTGATCGTGCGCGACATCTTCCACCTCCCGCACTGGTTCCGTCAGATCGAAGCCCTGGATCACCAGGTCTCGGCTGAGGTGCAACTGGCGCTGATGGACGAGCTGATGCGCCTGGGCCGTCGGGCTACCCGCTGGTTCCTGCGCAGCCGTCGCAACGAGCAGGATGCTGCCCGTGACGTCGCGCACTTCGGTCCGCACCTGGCGGCGTTGGGCCTCAAGCTCGACGAACTGCTGGAAGGCCCGACCCGCGAAGGCTGGCAGAACCGCTACCAGGCCTATGTCGAAGCCGGTGTGCCGGAGTTGCTGGCGCGCATGGTTGCCGGCACCACCCACCTGTACACCTTGCTGCCGATCATCGAGGCCGCCGACGTGACCGGGCAGAGCGCTGCGGATGTGGCCAAGGCCTACTTCGCCGTGGGCAGCGCCCTGGACTTGCCGTGGTACCTGCAGCAGATCAGCGATCTGCCGGTGGGCAACAACTGGCAGGCCCAGGCCCGCGAAGCCTTCCGCGATGACGTGGACTGGCAGCAACGGGCGATCACCATCAAGGTTCTGCAAATGGCCGATGCGCCAGAAGACATGGAAGCCCGCGTGGCCCTGTGGCTTGAGCAGAATGCGAGCATGGTCGAGCGCTGGCGCGCGATGATGGTAGAAATCCGTGCCGCGGTGGGTACGGACTACGCCATGTACGCGGTGGCCAACCGTGAACTGCTGGACCTGGCTATGAGCGGGCAAGTGGTGCTGTAATCGGCGGCTAGCGCGTTAAAACAAAGCCCCGTCTCGCGAGAGACGGGGCTTTTTTGTGGGTTCGGAACAAGGTGGGGCGTATGCAAAATTTGCTGCGCCGGCCGTCCACTGTGGTGGGGCCAAAATTCTCTGCCCCAGTGAGGTCCCCTGTGGGAGCGGGCTTGCTCGCGATAGCGGCAGTCCAGTCATTGTTGCTGGCGGCTGACCCACCGCCATCGCAGGCAAGCCAGCTCCCACATTTGATCTGTGGTGGGGCCAAAATTCTCTGCTCCAGTGAGGTCCCCTGTGGGAGCGGGCTTGCTCGCGATAGCGGCAGTCCCGTCACTGTTTCTGGCGACTGACCCAGCGCCATCGCAGGCAAGCCAGCTCCCATATTTGATCTGTGGTGGGGCCAAAATTCTCTGCCCCAGTGAGATCCCCTGTGGGAGCGGGCTTGCTCGCGATAGCGGCAGTCCAGTCATTGTTGCTGGCGGCTGACCCACCGCCATCGCAGGCAAGCCAGCACACATTTTAATCTCTATGGGCTTACGCGAGTTTTGCTTGCAGATGATCCAGATGCCGGGTCATCAAGCATGCTGCCGTACCCGCATCCCGTCGCTCCACCGCTTCGACAATCTCTGCCTGCTCAAGCCAGGCGCCGGTGAACGCCCCTTGTCGGGCAATGACCAGCGAGGTCAACGGCACCAGGCTATTGAGAAACTGCGCCAATGGCCGGTTGCCCGCAAGGGTCGCCAGCAACAAATGAAACTCGCCACATAGGCGAATGGCCGCACCTTGCTGGCCCTGCTCGACGCTCGCCCGCTGGCGGGCCAGCAGCTCACGCAAACGCCGCACCTGCCCGGGGGTGGCCTGTACGCACGCCAATTGCACCACGCTCACTTCCATCAAGCGCCGCGCCTCCAGGATATGTTGCACCTGCTCGGCATCCGGTGCCGCCACCTGGGCGCGCAGGTTGGGGCGCAGGATGATCACCTGCTGCTCGGCCAGGCGCGCCAGGACCCGGCGCAGCACGCTGCGGCTGACGCCAAACGCCTGGGCCAGGCCTTCTTCGGTAAAGCGGCTGGTGGGCACGATGCGTTGTTCGAGGATGGCATCGAACAGCCGTGGGTAAAGGTCGTCCACCGACGGCCGCTTGCCGGGCACCAGGCGCATGGCGGGCGGGGCGGTGACAACGATAGGGCGTTGCAGGGCGTGAGCGCTCATGGCCGGTCTCCAGGGTCAGTTGCCGAGATGGTCGTCGGGAATGTTCAGGGCCGTGCCCATGCGCTGGCCTTCGTTGAGGATATGGCGGCGCATTTCGGCGCTGGCCAGGGCGCTGTTCTTATTGCGGATCGCGCGCACCACGGCTTCGTTTTCCTGCAGGCGCTCGGCCAGGTGTTCGGGGGAGTTGCGCAACACCTGGGCGCTTTGCTTGAGGGCATTGCTGGTCTGCTGCACCACGTTCTGGAAGATCGGGTTGGAGGTCAGGGCGAACAGTTCTTCGTGGAAGGCGATGTAGGCGTTCATCCCCGCTTCACTGTCGTGGGCCTCCAGGGCTTCGCGCATGTCCATCAGGGTCAGGCGCAGTTGGCCGATCTCTTTGCTGGTGATGGACTGGGCCACCAGGCCGACGATAAACGGCTCCAGGGTGTAGCGCAGTTGCAGGATATCGGCGAGGCTGGCATCGGCCACGGCGTCATGGGCCTGGGGTTCGTTGACGTGGGTCTCCAGCACGACCACGCCTTTGCCGGGCATCGAGCGCACCAGGCCGAGGGTTTCCAGGACGATCACCGCTTCACGCAGGCTGGGGCGGCTGATGCCCAGTTGTTCCGCCAGTTCGCGCTGGCCGGGCAGCATTTCGCCACGCCGCCATTGACCTCGGGCCAGGGCGGCGCGCAGTTTTTCTACGACTGAATTGACGACGGTTGAGGTGCTGATCACGCCGTGGACTCCTTACTTTATTGAAACTGGCGATGCTTAAATGTGGGAGCAAGCCCACTCCCACATTCTATTTGTGTTGCTGCTCAGAACTCCTGGTGCGCCGGCAACACCGGCTTCTTGGCCTGGAACGCATACCCTTGCTGCCCGTCGAGCACCTTGTTGGCCCGCTCGATATCAATGTCCTTTTCCCAGCGGGCAATGGCCACGGTGGCGACGCAGTTGCCGATCAGGTTGGTCATCGCGCGGCCAATCCCCATGAACCAGTCCACCGCCAGTACCAGCACCAGGCCCACCACCGGGATGGCGGGGATGGCGGTCAGGGTGGCGGCCAGAATCACCAGGGCCGAGCCCGGTATGCCGTGGGCGCCCTTGGAGGTGATCAGCGACACCAGCAGGATGGTCAACAGGTCGGTCATCGACAACGGCGTACCGGTAGCGTTGGCGATAAACACAATGGCCAGGGTCAGGTAGATCGAGAAACCATCGAGGTTGAACGAGTAGCCGGTGGGGATCACCAGGCCGACGGTGGAACTGCCGATGCCCAGGTGCTCCAGTTTACGCATGATCTGTGGCAACACCGCATCGGACGAGGCGGTGCCCATCACGATCAGCAGCTCTTCACGCAGGTATTTGAGCAAAGGCAGCATGCGCAGGCCCGACAGGCGCATCACCGTGCCCAGGATCAGCGCGACGAAGGCCATGCAGGTCAGGTAGAACAAGCCCACCAGGCTGCCCAGGTGCTGCAGCGAATCCAGGCCGTAGGTGCTGGTGGTAAACGCGATGGCGCCGAAGACCCCGATGGGCGCCAGGCGCACAATCATGCCCATGATGCGGAAGATCACATGGCTCAGTTCGTTGATCAGTCGCGAAATGCCCGAGGCCGCTTCCCCCACCAGGTTCAGCGCGCTGCCAAACAGCACCGAGAACAGCAGCACCTGCAACACGTTGTTGTCGGCAAACGCGCCGATCACCGAGTTGGGGATCAGGTCCATCAGGAACTGGCTGGTGCCCTTGATATGCTGGCCGCGATCCGCCAGTTCATTGAGGCCGGCGGAAGACAGCTGCTCCAGGTGGATATTGGCGCCGCTGCCGATCCCGGTACTGAAGGCCAGCACCAGCCCGAGGACCAGGGCGATGGTGGTGAGGATTTCAAAGTAGATCACCGACTTGAGGCCGATGCGCCCGACTTTCTTCAGGTCGCCGGCACCGGAAATGCCGCTGACCACCACGCAGAACACGATCAGGCCGATCAGCATCTTGATCAGCTTGATAAAGCCGTCACCCAGGGGTTTGAGCTGTGAGGAGAATTCGGGAAGGGCCAAGCCGCAAGCGATGCCGAGCATCAGGCCTATGACGACTTGCAGGAAAATCGAACGCGAGCACCATCTGAGCATGGGGAGGATCTCTATTCGGTGCCCTGGTGGGTCCAGGGCTTAATTGTTGTGGTCTTACCGGTAAGTCCAGTGCGTGGCCAGTCTACGCTTGTGTTTTTGCAAACTACAAGGGGCTGCGGGGGTGTTTATGTCGTCCGGTCTTACCAGTTGCTCGGTAAGCGTGATGCTTGAGCGGTTGGCGGCTTGTAAAATTTTTCGCTTATCATCCCCGGCTTGGCCGCTAAGGTGATGCATGGATAAGCCAGGACTGACAACCGATGAAGCGGGGCTGACCCGTTGTACATGGCGTACGGCCGCGGCCGAGTACCCCGATTACCACGATCACGAGTGGGGCGTGCCGGTTGCCGATGATCGTGCGCTGTACGAGAAGATCTGCCTGGAGGGCTTCCAGGCCGGTCTGGCGTGGATCACCATCCTGCGTAAGCGCGAGCACTTTCGCCGGGCGTTTGCCGGCTTTGATTTTCGCCGGGTGGCGCAGTACACCGAGGAGGATATCCAGCGCTTGATGGCCGACCCGGAGATTGTGCGCAATCGGGCGAAAATCGTCTCGACCATCAACAATGCGCGCCGGGCCTGTGAGCTGGTGGATGAACACGGCTCGCTGGCGGCGTGGCTGTGGGCGTTCGAGCCGGCGGCCGGCGAGCGTCCGGCCGTGGTGGATCTGGCCTATTGGACGGGCAACCCGACATCGCCGGCCTCGGTGCGCCTGTCCAAGGCCTTGAAAAAGCGCGGTTGGACCTTTGTCGGGCCGACGACGATGTATGCGTTCATGCAGGCGATGGGGATGGTCAATGACCATCTTGAAGGTTGCCTCTGTCGGCCGCAAATTGAGGACCTGCGGCGTCACTTCAAGCGCCCCTGAACGCTTCCTCAGCCCATCTGCTGCAGAATATCGCGCACCTTGTCCAGGGACGGGTCGATATCCAGGGTTTCGATGGCGCCGAAGCCGATGATCAGGCCACTGCGCACCGGCGCCTCATGGAAAAACACATCCAGTGGATACAGCCCGACTTCCACCTGGCGCGCCCGTTCGATCAGCAAGGGGATATTTACGGGCACTTTGCACAGCGCCGCCAGGTGGAACCCGGCCACGCTGGGCACAGCCTCGAACCAGGGCGACAGGTCGCCGGCCAGGCGGCTGAGGATGCGCTCGCGGCGGGTGGTGTAGACGGCGTGACAACGCCGGATATGCTTGAGCAGGTAGCCTTCGCTGATGAACTTGGCCAGGGCCCATTGCGGCAGTGTCGAGGTGTGCTGGTCGCTCAATTGCTTGGCCTTGAGCACTGCCCCGCGGATGGCCGGGGGTAGCACCGCATAGCCCAGGCGCAGCTCGGGCAGCAGGGTTTTGGAGAAGGTCCCGACATAGGCGACGATGCCCCGGGTGTCCATGCTTTGCAGGGCGTCGGTGGGGCGGCCTTCATAGCGGAACTCACTGTCGTAGTCGTCCTCGATCACAATCGCGCCCAGCGCCAGTGCACGTTCCAGCAGGGCGACGCGACGCGGCAGGCTCATCGGGATGCCCAGGGGGAACTGGTGGGAGGGGGTGACGTAGATCAGCCGCGTGCCCTCGGGAATCAACGCGACCTGGATCCCCTGGTCGTCCAGCGGCACGCCGGCCACCGTGGCGCCCATGGCTTCAAACATCAAGCGTGCGGGGGCGTAGCCGGGGTCTTCCATGGCCACGATGCTGCCGGGTTCCAGCACCACGCGGGCGATCAGGTCCAGGGCCTGTTGCGCACCGTTGCACACCACAATGTCGTCATCCCGGCAGTTGACCCCACGGGAAAACGCGATGTGCCCGGCAATCCCATGGCGCAAGGCCGGCAGCCCTTCGGGCTGGCCATAGAACCCACTGTTGCGGGCGATGCGGCGCAGGGCGTCCTGGGTACAGCGTCGCCATTCGTCCTGGGGGAACAGACTACGGGTGGTGGCGCCGCCGATGAATTCGCAACGCAAGAGGCTGTCCCGCGTTGGATGGCGCATGGGCGAGGGCAGTGCCTGCCACTTGGCGAGGTTGGCGGCGCAGGCCAGGTCGGCTGCACTTTGCAGGCCCTGGGTGCGTGGCATATGGGTGTTGACGAACGTCCCGCGGCCGATCTTGCCGATCAGCAGGCCTTCATAGGTCAGGGTGGTGTAGGTGTCGGATACAGTCTTGCGCGACACGCCCAGTTGCTCGGCCAGCAAGCGGCTGGGGGGTAATTGCGCGCCGGCGGCCAGGCGCCCTGAGTCAATGGCGTCGCGCAGTTGCTGGTAAAGCTGTTCGGCCAGGTCCTTGCGGCCCTGGATGACGATGTGCAGTTCCATGTTTCGTCCCGTGGCGGTCAATCCTGCCAAGGTTACTCGCATGTAAAGGCTGTGGGAGCGGGCTTGCTCGCGATAGCGGTGTATCAGTCAAAAAACCATCAACTGACCCGCTCCCACAGTGAGGTGGGTCAGGAGAGGAAACCACCGTCCACATTCAGCGAAACGCCGGTGGTATAGGTTGAGGCATCGCTGGCCAGGTACAGCACTGCGCCGGCCATTTCGCTGGGGTCGGCTACGCGCTTGAGGGGGATCTGGGCCAGGGCCATGTTCAGGATCGATTCGTTCTTCACCAGCGCCGAGGCGAACTTGGTGTCGGTCAGGCCCGGCAGCAGGGCGTTGCAGCGGATGCCGAATGGCGCGCATTCCTTGGCAAACACCTTGGTCATATTGATCACGGCGGCCTTGGTCACCGAGTAGATGCCCTGGAAGTGCCCTGGAGAAATGCCGTTGATCGAGGCTACGTTGATGATGCTGCCGCCGCCGTTTTCCCGCATCAGCTTGCCGGCTTCCACCGACATGAAGAAGTAGCCGCGGATGTTCACGTCGACGGTTTTCTGGAAGGCGCCGAGGTCGGTGTCCAGTACGTTGCAGAACTGTGGGTTGGTGGCGGCGTTGTTGACCAGGATGTCCAGGCGCCCGAACTGCTGGCGAATACCGGCAAACACCTCGTTGATCTGCGCCATCTCACCGATATGGCAGGCAATGGCCGTGGCCTTGCCGCCAGCGGCGATGATCGCGTCGGCCACAGGCTGGCAGCCGTCGATCTTGCGGCTCGACACAATCACATGGGCGCCTTGCTGGGCCAGCAGCTTGGCAATGGCCTCACCAATGCCACGGCTGGCGCCGGAGACAAAAGCGATCTTGCCGTCGAGGTCGAACAGGTGGGTCTTGGACATGGTGGTTCCTTGTCGGGTCAGAGCGTGGATTGGTGGATGACCTTCAGGCTCATCTGCTCCAGCAGCGCGTTCATGTGAATGAACTGCGCGAAGCGTTTGTCCTGGGTCTGGCCATGGTAGAAGCGGTAGTAGATCTGCTGCACGATACCGGCCAGGCGGAACAGGCCGTAGGTGTAATAGAAGTCGAAATTGTCGATCTGGATGCCTGAGCGCTCGGCGTAATAGTCGACAAACTGACGGCGGGTGAGCATGCCGGGGGCATTGCTCGGCTGGCGGCGCATCAGTTGCACGGGCGCGGGGTCGGCGGCTTCGATCCAGTAGGCGAGGCTGTTGCCCAGGTCCATCAGCGGGTCGCCCAGGGTGGTCAGTTCCCAATCCAGCACGCCGATGATTTGCATCGGGTTGTCGGGGTCGAGGATCACATTGTCGAAGCGATAGTCGTTGTGCACGATGCTGGACGTGGGGTGGTCGGCGGGCATCTTGTCGTTGAGCCAGGCGCGCACGGCTGCCCATTTCGGGGCGTCGGGGGTCAGGGCTTTTTCGTAGCGATCGCTCCAGCCGCGGATCTGCCGCGCCACGTAGCCTTCGGGCTTGCCCAGGTCGGCCAGGCCGCAGGCGGTGTAGTCCACCTGGTGCAGCTCGACGAACTTGTCGATAAAGCTCTTGCACAAGGCTGCGGTGCGCGTGGCGTCCAGGCCCAGCTCCGGCGGCAGGTCCGAGCGCAGGATGATGCCCTTGACCCGCTCCATCACATAGAACTCGGCACCAATCACCGATTCGTCGGTGCAGTGCACGTAGGCCTTGGGGCAGTAGGGGAAGCCATCCTTGAGCTGGTTGAGGATGCGAAATTCCCGGCCCATGTCATGGGCCGACTTGGCCTTGTGGCCAAAGGGCGGGCGGCGCAGGACGAATTCCTGTTCGGGGTATTCCAGCAGGTAGGTCAGGTTGGAGGCGCCGCCCGGGAACTGGCTGATTTTGGCGCTGCCACTCAGGCCAGGGATGTGGGCCTTGAGGTAGGGGTCGATGAGGCTGGCATCCAGTTCTTCGCCGGGGCGGATCTGGGTGGATTGGTCATTGAGCGCCATACTTATCCCTTCTGCTTATTCTTGAGGCCTTGGACTATTGGCTAATCTAATGCGCACAGCCAACCCGCCACAAGGCTGTGACGGCTTAATAGGCTAGCGTGTTGGACGACAATCAGCGTGCCTGATCGGTCATTTTTCGGGCGCAGGCAAGGCGACCGGTGTGAGTACCGGGCGCCCGGCGAAGTAGGCGAGCAGGTTGTCCGCCACCCGTTGCACGGTGTCGTGGGCCGCTTCCGGTGACAGCCCGGCCACATGGGGGGTGAGTACGGTGTTGCAGAGCCGCTTGAGGGCGTCGGGCACGTTGGGCTCATCATCGAACACATCCAGCGCCGCCCCGCCAATGCGCCGTTGTTCGAGGGCACTGATCAGGTCGGCGGTAACGATCACGCTGCCACGGGCGATGTTCACCAAAAAACCGTTGGGGCCCAGGGCATCCAGGGCCTGGCGGTCGATCAGGTGGCGGGTGCCAGGGCCGCCGGGGGTGGCAATGACCAGGAAATCCGAGGTGCGGGCCAGCTCCACCGGGGTGGCGCAGTAGGTGTAGTCCACATCGCTACGGGGTTGGCGGCTGTGGTAGCTGACTTGCATGTCAAACCCCAGCGCCGCGCGCCTGGCGATCGCCAGGCCGACCGCGCCCAGGCCGAGGATGCCCAGGTGTTTGCCGGACAGGGACGGGCGCATGACCTTGGGCCATTCGCTGCGTCGAACCGCGGCATCGGCCTGGGGAATGTCACGCACCATCGACAGCAGCAGCGCCATGGCGTGATCCGCCACCGACGGCGCATTGACCCCGGCACCGTTGGTCACCACGATCCCACGATTGCTGGCGGCCTGCAGGTCGACCTGCTCATAGCCCGCGCCGATCACGCAGATGATTTCCAGCAAGGGCAGAGCGGCGATCTCTTCGGCGTACAAGCCCAACGGGCCACGGGTCAGCACGGCCTGGATCCGCGCGCCATGGGTCTTGATAGCCTGGCTGCGCTCGGCGGGCGTTGGGGCCAGGATTACATGAAAGCCATTGCTTTCGATGATCGGCAGGTAGTCATTGATGGTTTCAACCAGGACCAGAACAGTGGCGGGCATGGGGCGGCTCTTGTTGTGGGGTTTGATACCTGGATTATGCGGCATTTTCTGGCGTGCGAAATGCCTGCGGGTGAAAGATCCTCCCCGGACGGAAGGCCTTGGCGTGGGGGATGCCAGCGTCTGCGCAGGCTGAAGACGCTGGGCATCGACGCGGGCGTTATTGGGCTTGTCGCACCTTGTTCTGTTCTGCCTGGGCGATTTCCTTGAAATCATAGGTCGGGAAAAACTCGGTCCTGTAGGTTCCCCATGCGGTGTTTTCCAATGCCAGGTTGACCGCTGACAGGCGAGAGGCAGGCAGGCGCAGGACGATGACTTGTCCGATACCCATGGTGATGTTCCAACTGACAACCTCTACCCCTGCCGGTGGAAATACTTTATAGAATTCCTGTTTGGCAAGTTGTGCCCTTAGTTCGCTTAATGGGCGGGACTGATCATGTTTTAGAAATACGGTCAGCATGACTGCGTTGTCGGGAGTGGCAACAGGTTCCTTGGCTATCGGCTGTGCACCGGCACCGCTCGAAATAAGGGCGGATAACCATACGGTAGATATCAGTAAAGACTTGAGTTGGGTTTTCATAGGCGGGCGTCTTTTTGTTGGTTTTATGAATGTTGTATGGGGTGTTAATAAAAGTTAGTGGGAAGTGGAGGTTTTGATCGGCCCTTTGTAAGGCGCGTGAACAACATAGATACGCACGGTTTCATTGGTTTCGAGCATGTCGCGAGGAACCTCCCGCGAGTAGGTGAACTCTTCGTTGTTCAAGACCTCCAGTCGGCGCACCACGCTTCTGATCGGGCCTTTGTCGGGCACCAGGATATGGTTTTTCCGGTCGCCCGTGACCAGGAAATAACCGCCGCCGCCATGCTCATACTTTGACAGCCCCGTGTCGGCATAGAAGAACTCATAGCGATTGCGCTCCGGGTCCCACATGGAGATGCCCACCACCCCCGGGTACTTGTCCTTGACGTCTACGTGGGGGGCGCCCTCGATATAGACCTTGGTGGTCAGCCACTGAGGGGAGGAGGCCAATGCGCGGATATCGGACGTTGCCCATTGTGCCTGGCTGGTAAGCGGGCTGAGCAATCCCGCGAGAAACAGGCCTGCAAAAACAGCATTGTATTTACGCATCAAATAACTCCGGTATGGAATTTTATTGGTTTTTGTTCTTGTTGTTGCCTGCATGGGCAGCGGGGGAAATATAGGTCTGATGAGAAGCGCTATCAATACCTGGGTATATGTTTGTAACAAATCCAGTGGTAATAAGTTAAAAGATAATTTTAATGTTGAGTATGAGGTTTTTGGAGGGTGTAGGTTAATTCCTACAATTAAGGCGAATGAGCTTACGTGGTTTAAATATTTATAAACCTCTTGTTTGAGTTTCGATTGTTGGCTGATTGGCCTTTAAGGCATGGGCAGAGGGCGACGAATCTATAGCGCAATAGATCCGTGCCCTGGGTAGATTGCAAACCCTTAGCCGATTCGCGGCGTGGGGATCATGGTGTTGCGAGGCTTGGGCGCGGCAGCATATTCAATGCCGTTAAACGAGAAGGTCTCCGTCTGTGGTGGTTTGGGCTTGTTTTGTGCCGCTATTTGATCGGCAATGTGGTCGGTGATGATATCGACCAACTGGCCGGCATTGGACAGGTTCAGCTCTGTAGTCGTCATGCTTGAGTCTCCAAGGGTTGTTGTACCGCCTCCACTGAGTGGGCGTCGCTGGCGTAACGTTCCCGACTCAAACAATTTGTCGTCAATCAGATTTATCTGCTTCGTACAACCATTGCTCAGCTAAGTCTTTGCTTATTCAAGCGAATCTTGGACAATCGCGCCCTTGTTACGGTCGTGGCGCTGCCTGTCAGGTTTTTCTGACTCGTTGCGGTCGTATGAAAGCGGAGATCCGAGCGGATGAATGATCAGGCCAATAGCGTCGATGAACGCTACGCAACGACACCTGTAACCCTCACGGGCTGGAGCCGCCAGGACACGACCTGGATGCTTGGCCTGTTCGGCACGGCGATTGGCGCCGGTACTTTGTTTCTGCCCATCAACGCAGGCCTTGGCGGCTTCTGGCCGTTGCTGATCCTTGCGCTGCTGGCATTCCCGATGACCTACTACGCGCACCGTGGCCTGACCCGCTTTGTGTTGTCGGGCCGTGCAGGCTCGGACATCACCGAGGTGGTTGAAGAGCACTTTGGCATCAAGGCCGGGGCCTTGATCACGTTGCTGTACTTCTTTGCCATCTTCCCGATCCTGCTGATCTACAGCGTGGCGCTGACCAACACGGTGGGCAGTTTCATGTCACACCAACTGCATATCGAGCCACCGCCGCGGGCACTCTTGTCCTTGGTCCTGATCCTGGGCCTGCTGGCCGTGGTGCGTTGCGGCGAGCAGGTGATCGTCAAGGCCATGAGCCTGATGGTCTATCCGTTTATTGTCGCCTTGCTGTTTCTGGCGGTGTACCTGGTGCCGCACTGGAACGGCGGCATCCTCAGTACCGCCAGCAGCGTCCCCGCGCCATCGGCACTGCTGCATACGCTGTGGCTGGCGATTCCGGTGATGGTGTTCTCGTTCAACCACTCGCCGATCATCTCGGCCTTTGCCGTTGACCAGAAACGCCAGTACGGCGGCCACGCCGAAGAGCGCAGCTCGCAGATCCTGTGCCGGGCCCATCTGCTGATGGTGGTGATGGTGATGTTCTTCGTGTTCAGCTGCGTACTGACCCTGTCACCGGCGCAACTGGCCGAAGCCAAGGCGCAGAACCTGTCGATCCTGTCCTACCTGGCCAACCACTTCGACAACCCGACCATCGCCTTTGCCGCGCCGTTGATTGCCTTCGTGGCCATTGCCAAGTCGTTCCTGGGCCACTACATCGGCGCCAGCGAAGGCCTCAAGGGCTTGATCGTCAAGAGCGGCCGCCGCCCGGGCGCCAAGGCACTGGACCGCATGACCGCAGGCTTCATGCTGGTGGTGTGCTGGATCGTCGCCACGCTGAACCCGAGCATCCTGGGGATGATCGAGACCCTGGGTGGGCCGATCATTGCGTCGATCCTGTTCCTGATGCCGATGTACGCGATCCGCAAGGTGCCGGCCATGGCCAAGTACCGTGGGCAGATGTCCAATGTGTTTGTCACGGCGGTAGGTTTGGTGGCGATTACCGCGTTGGTGTACTCCCTGGCGGCGTAAGCCCCCGAGGTTGTACGGCTCTAAAAGGTGGGCTTGTGTGGGAGCGGGCTTGCCCGTGATATAGGTGGGTCAGTCAATTAAGCTGTCGACTGATCCACCGCTATCGCAGGCAAGCCAGCTCCCACATTTGTTTTGTGGTATGTCCAAAATTCCCTACCTCGCTGAGACCCTTGTGGGAGCGGGCTTGCCCGCGATGAGGCCACAACAGGTCCCACATTTCTCCAGGCATAAAAAAACGCCGCGTATCTTGCGATACACGGCGTTTTTTACATCAGCAGACCTTAGGCTTGAACCACCGGAATGTTGGCGCTTGCAGCGATTTTGCGGAACTCGGCGATCTGGTCGAAGTTCAGGTAGCGGTAGACGTCACTGGCCATGGTGTCCAGTTTCGCCGCGTAGCCCATGTACTCTTCGACGGTCGGCAGGCGACCCAGGGTAGAGGCCACTGCCGCCAGCTCGGCCGAGGCGAGGTAGACGTTCGCGCCGTCACCCAGGCGGTTCGGGAAGTTACGGGTCGACGTCGACACTACGGTGGAGTTCGGCTCAACCCGTGCCTGGTTACCCATGCACAGCGAGCAGCCCGGCATTTCCATGCGCGCGCCAGCCTTGCCGTAGATGCCGTAGTAGCCTTCTTCGGTCAGTTGGTGAGCATCCATCTTGGTCGGCGGCGACAGCCACAGACGGGTTGGCAGCTGACCCTTGACCTGCTCCAGCAACTTACCGGCAGCGCGGAAGTGACCGATGTTGGTCATGCACGAACCGATAAACACTTCGTCGATCTTCTCGCCAGCCACGCTGGACAGCAGACGGGCGTCGTCCGGGTCGTTTGGCGCGCAGAGGATTGGCTCGTTGATTTCAGCCAGGTCGATCTCGATGACTTCGGCGTATTCGGCGTCGGCATCGGCTTCCATCAGCTCAGGGTTGGCAACCCAGGCTTCCATCGCTTGGGCACGACGTTCCAGGGTGCGCGCATCGCCGTAGCCTTCGCCGATCATCCAGCGCAGCAGGGTGATGTTGGAGTTCAAGTACTCGGTGACGGAGTCTTTGGACAGCTTGATGGTGCAACCGGCAGCCGAACGTTCGGCCGAGGCGTCGGACAGCTCGAAAGCCTGCTCCAGGGTCAGGTCGTTCAGGCCTTCGATTTCCAGGATGCGGCCAGAGAAGGCGTTTTTCTTGCCTTTTTTCTCAACGGTCAGCAGGCCGGACTGGATCGCGTAGTAAGGAATGGCGTGCACCAGGTCACGCAGGGTGATGCCAGGTTTCATTTTGCCTTTGAAACGCACCAGGATCGATTCCGGCATGTCCAGTGGCATTACGCCAGTGGCGGCGGCGAACGCGACCAGGCCAGAACCGGCCGGGAACGAGATGCCCATCGGGAAACGGGTGTGGGAGTCACCACCGGTACCCACGGTGTCCGGCAGCAGCATGCGGTTCAGCCAGCTGTGGATGATGCCGTCGCCTGGACGCAGGGATACACCGCCACGGGTCATGATGAAGTCAGGCAGGGTGTGGTGGGTGGTCACGTCGATCGGCTTTGGATAGGCCGCGGTGTGGCAGAAGGACTGCATCACCAGATCGGTGGAGAAGCCCAGGCACGCCAGGTCTTTGAGTTCATCACGGGTCATGGGACCGGTGGTGTCCTGGGAACCGACGGTGGTCATCTTCGGTTCGCAGTAGGTACCTGGACGAACGCCTTTGCCTTCTGGCAGGCCGCAGGCCTTGCCGACCATTTTCTGGGCCAGGGTGAAACCCTTGCCGGTGTCGACAGGGGCTTCAGGCAGCTTGAACAGGTCGGTAGGGCCAAGACCCAGCTCGGTGCGCGCCTTCTCGGTCAGGCCACGGCCGATGATCAGCGGGATACGGCCGCCGGCACGGACTTCGTCCAACAGGACCGGGGTCTTCATTTCGAAAGTGGTCAGGACTTCATCGGTGCCGTGCTTGCAGACTTTGCCAGCATGCGGGTACAGGTCGATCACGTCGCCCATGTGCATGTTGGTCACGTCGAATTCGATTGGCAGTGCGCCGGCATCTTCCATGGTGTTGTAGAAGATGGGAGCGATCTTGCTGCCGAAGCAGAAGCCGCCAGCGCGCTTGTTCGGAACAAAGGGCACGTCGTCGCCGAAGAACCACAGCACCGAGTTGGTCGCCGACTTACGGGACGAACCGGTGCCGACCACGTCACCGACGTAGGCGATCGGGAAACCCTGGCCGCGCATTTCTTCGATCTGCTTCATCGGGCCGGTCTTGCCTTGCTCGTCCGGCACGATGCCTTCACGGGCCATTTTCAGCATGGCCAGGGCGTGCAGCGGGATGTCAGGACGGGACCAGGCATCGGGAGCAGGGGACAGGTCGTCGGTGTTGGTTTCGCCGGTGACCTTGAACACGCGCAGGCTGATCTTGTCGGCCAGGGTCGGGCGGTTCTTGAACCACTCGCCGTCGGCCCAGGACTGGATCACTTCCTTGGCGTGCGGGTTGCCGTTCTTGGCTTTTTCCGCGACGTCGTGGAACGCATCGAACATCAACAGGGTGTGCTTGAGCTGGGAAGCTGCAACGGCGGCCAGTTCGGCGTCGTCCAGCAGTTCGACCAGGGTCACGATGTTGTAGCCGCCTTGCATGGTGCCGAGCAGTTCAACAGCGCGTTTTTTGTCGATCAGGGGGGAAGAGACTTCGCCCTTGGCCAGGGCAGACAGGAAACCGGCCTTGACGTAGGCGGCTTCGTCAACGCCTGGTGGAATGCGGTTGGTGATCAGGTCAACGAGGAACTCTTCTTCGCCAGCCGGGGGATTTTTCAGCAGCTCGACCAGGCCTGCGGTTTGTTCGGCGTTTAGCGGCTGGGGAACGATACCCAGGGCTGCACGCTCTTCGATATGTTTGCGGTAGGCTTCAAGCACAGTTATTACCCTCATCAGTGGTCCCACGGGACGCTCATCCAGACATGCACGGCACACATGCGCTCGGGGGCTTTTTGGGCCGTAGAGCCAGTGCTGCCGGCATTTCTCACAGAAGCTGCTTTCAAAGTTTTACGCCTGCAGAACGGAGCTGATGAGGGTTGGGGCTGGTTATTTGGAGGGTAAATAACCAGCGCCAACACCGTTCTGAAGGAACGACTGTGCTCGTGACGCTTTGAAAACAGCTTCCAACGGATTATTTGGCGCCTTACAAGGCCGGATGATTCTACGGCAAAAAATTTCTAAAGGTAAGTTGCCGCAGCAAGTTTGCAGGGTGATGAACCTTAGACAAAGGGCTAACATGGGCTACTGTTTCGCTGATTTGTGCATTGCCACCCATGTCCAACCAAACCATCAAGACCCCCTGCATCGGCCTGTGCTCCACGGTTTACGGCGATCTCGTGTGTCGCGGCTGCAAGCGTTTCCACCACGAAGTGATCCAGTGGAACGGCTATGGCGAGGAAGAAAAACGCGCGGTATGGCTGCGGCTTGAGCAACTGCTGGTGCAGGTCATGGCGGGCAAACTGGAGGTGTTCGACCCCAAACGCCTGCGCTGGCAGCTGGAGCAGCGTAAAATTCGCTTTGTGCCGCACCAGTCCGAATACTGCTGGGCCTATCAGTTGATCGCCCGGGGCGCGCGGGTGATCAACAACCTGGAAGCCTATGGCATGGTGCTGATGCCGGAGTTTCGCGAGTGGAACCTGCCGGCGTTGCGCGATGCCATTGATCGGGAGTTTTTTATCCTCTCTGAGGCCCATTACCAGCGCTATATCGCGCCAGGCTTCCTCAAGGACGCACTTTCTGGCTGAAGACACCGATCAAAATGGGGGGTGGCCAAACTATCCTGCACTACCGAGATCCCCTGTGGGAGCGGGCTTGCTCGCGATGGCGGTGGGCCAGTCAGCCCACCTGTTACTGACCCGCCGCCATCGCAGGCAAACCCCACATTTCTGATCTGCGTTATTCCTGATTGGCCAGTTCCTCCAGGTGATCGATGATGCTCTGGGGCTTGAGCACCAGCACATCACTCTCCAGCGCATCCAGCACCACTTCCGCTGTATTGCCAATCAAGGCCCCGGAAATCCCGGTGCGCGCCACGGTGCCAATGATCGTGACGGCTGCCTGCAGTTTATGGGCCATATGAGGGAGTAGCACATCCGCCGGGCCTTCTTCGATATGCAGGTGGCTGTCATCAATGTCGAATTCGGCCTGGAACGCCTTGCACTGCTCGCGATAGCGGGCCTCGATGGTTTCCTTGAGCTGGAACACCGGATCGGCTGCCGACAGCATGGGCGAGGGATGGGCGCTGATCACATGCAGTTGGCCCTTGGCCAGGCTGGCAATGTCAAAACCATGATCGACAATGGCGGCGTGCAGGGCTTTATGTTCGTTATCGAGGCTGCCCACATCGATAGCCGCCAGGATCACCCCATTGGTCCATGGGGTTGCGGTCTTGACCAACAGCACCGCAGCCGGGCACCAACGCAAGAGTTTCCAGTCGGCCGGCGTCAGCAGGGCCTTTTTCAGCGGGCTGTCGGGGGCGTGCTGCTTGATCACCAGCTTGCAGCCTTCGGCCTGCTGCGTCGCGATGATGGTGTCCTGCAGGCTGCTGTTCCAGGCCTGTTCGGTGGTGACCTTGTAGCCATCGGCCAACAATTGTTCTTTGAGTAAGGCCAATAGTGCCGAATGCTCATGTTTTCTATCGCATACCAGCAAATGCAGATGCGCGCCGGTCACCCCGGCGATCAGCTTGGCGCGCTTGAGGGCCAGGCTTTCCGAGTGATCGGGTTCGATGATCACCAGGATTTTGCCAATATCGTTCATGAGCGGGATCTCCAAGGGTGGGAAGGGCAAGGCTTCGGACAACTATAGTTGCTGCCTGCCGTACGTCATGTTGATACACATCAAGCCCCGTGACTGGTGGTCTGCGGCGGGGTCGGTATAATCGGCGGCCTTTTGTGATCCTTTGCCCGTGAGCCCGATGAACCTGCCCGAAATCCATGAATTCCTCGGTTGCCGCACCCCCGACGCCTGGGTCCAGGCCGCCCTGGCCGACCAGGAAACCCTGCTGATCGACCACAAGAATTGCGAATTCAAGGCCGCCAGCACCGCCTTGAGCCTGATTGCCAAGTACCACGCCCATGTCGACCTGATCAACATGATGTCGCGCCTGGCCCGTGAAGAGCTGGTGCACCACGAGCAAGTCATGCGCCTGATGAAAAAGCGCAAGATCGAACTGCGCCAGTTGCACGCCAGCCGCTATGCCTCGGGCTTGCGCAAGGTGGTGCGCAGCCACGAGCCGGTCAAGCTGGTGGACACCCTGGTGGTCGGAGCCTTTATCGAAGCGCGCAGTTGCGAGCGTTTCGAGGCACTGGTGCCGCATTTGGACGAAGAACTCGGCAAGTTCTACTTTGGCCTGCTCAAAAGCGAGGCGCGGCACTTTCAGGGTTATCTGAAGCTGGCCTATCAATATGGCGAGACCAGGGATGTGGCCCAGGTCATCGAGCGGGTCCGCGCCGCCGAGCAGGAACTGATCGAATCACCGGATATCGAGTTTCGCTTTCATAGTGGCGTGCCGGCCTGAACGCAAGCGCCGGTAAAAGACTGCGGGCTATTTGTTAAAAACTCTTAAAAACATGAAGTTTGCGTCAAAGCCCTGTTGTATGGGCCCCTCAGTGCGCTTGTGGATCGCCGTTGCCCCCTATAATGCGCGCACTTCAATTGGCGTTGGCGCAGTGGAAACCTATGGAAAACTTGGGTCTTGGCAAGGTATTGCTCGTTGAGGACGATGAGAAGCTGGCAGGGTTGATCGCCCATTTCCTGTCCCAGCACGGTTTTGAGGTGTCGACCGTGTATCGCGGTGACCAGGCGTTCGCTGCCTTCCTTGCCTTCAAGCCCAAGATCGTCGTGCTCGACCTGATGCTGCCCGGCCAGAGCGGTCTGCATGTGTGCCGCGAGATCCGTAATGTGTCCGACACCCCCATCGTGATCCTCACCGCCAAGGAAGATGACCTGGACCATATCCTCGGCCTGGAGTCCGGTGCCGATGACTATGTGATCAAACCGATCAAGCCGCCGGTGTTGCTGGCGCGCCTGCGGGCCTTGCAGCGGCGTCAGGTGCCGGAGCCGACCGTGCGTGGCGCCCTGGCGTTCGGCCGGCTGGCGATTGACCGCAGTTGCCGGGGGGTGAGTCTGGGTGACGAGCAGATCGACCTGACCACCATGGAGTTCGAGCTGCTGTGGTTGCTGGCCAGCAGCGCGGGCAAGATCCTGTCGCGCGACGATATCCTCAACCGCATGCGCGGGATCGCCTTCGATGGGCTCAACCGCAGTGTCGATGTGTATATCAGCAAGCTGCGCAACAAACTCAACGACAACCCCCGTGAACCGGTGTGTATCAAGACCATCTGGGGCAAGGGCTACCTGTTCAACCCGTTTGCCTGGGAGGTCTAGCCCGATGCTGCGCCTGTTCCTGCGTCTGTACATCATCCTGGCCCTGGGCCTGGCCGGGGCGATCTGGCTGGTGAACTACACCTTCGACGAATTGCTGCCCGAGGCCAACGAAACCTACAACCGCGAAGCCATGCGCGGCCCGGCCTATGGCCTGGTGGAGCAGTTGCGCCCGTTGCCGGCTGGCGCGGCCCGCGAGGCGCGCCTGGCCGAGCTGCAACAGCACTATGGCTTGCGCCTGGGCTTTATTGAGCGCAACACGGCGGGCCTCGACCCCCGCGAGCAACAATTGCTGGCTGACGGCAAGTTGGTGGTACGCGGCGATTTCATGGAGTTCATCACCGAAATCGACGGTGGCGCGCAACTGCTTCAGGTCAAGCTGCCGGAGGAGCCGCGCTGGCTGTACCTGTGGGCCTATATCCTGTTGGGCCTGTGCCTGGCCATCGTCCTGTATTTCTGGGTGCGTCCGCACTGGCGCGACCTGGAGCATATCCGCCTGGCGGCCCAGCGCTTCGGTGACAATGACCTGGGCTCGCGCATCCTGTTGCCGCGCCGCTCAAGCGTGCGCGAGTTGGCCGGGCACTTTAACCAGATGGCCGAGCGCATCGAGCACCTGATTGCCAACCAGCGCGAGCTGACCAATGCGGTGTCCCATGAATTGCGCACGCCCATTGCGCGCCTGTCGTTTGAACTCGACCAGCTCAAGCAGGAAGCAGACCCACGCCAGAGCCGCGCGCTGATCGGCGACATGTACGCCGACCTTGGCGAGCTGGAGGAAATGGTGTCCGAACTGCTGACCTACGCCAGCCTTGAGCGTGGCGCGACACAGGTCACCCGCGAGAGTATCGAGGCGCAAAGCTGGCTCGACAGTGTGATCGGCAGCGTGGCCCTGGAAGCCGAGGCCGAAGGCGTGCAGTTGTCGTTGCGCACCTGTGAAGTCGATTTTATCCAGATCGAACCACGGTTTATGGCGCGCGCGGTGATCAACCTGCTACGCAATGCCATTCGTTACGCCGAGCAGCGGGTGGAGGTGTCGTTGGTCAAGTTCGGCAGTGGTTATGAGGTACGCGTCTGCGATGACGGCCCTGGCGTGCCCGAGGAAGGCCGGGAGAAAATCTTCCAACCCTTTATGCGCCTGGACGCCAGCCGCGACCGCCGCACCGGCGGCTTTGGCCTGGGCCTGGCGTTGGTACAGCGGGTCAGCCAATGGCATGGCGGGCAGGTGCAGGTGTTGGATTCGCAGTGGGGCGGGGCGTCGTTCCGCATGACCTGGGCTTATGCCGACTGATCTTCTCAAAACCTGTGAAGATCAAAAAATGTGGGAGCAAGCCGACTCCCACATTTTTGATTGGGTTATCCAATCAGAAGGTGTAGTTCAACACGCCCATCACCGAGGTTTGCACCCGGCGCTCGACAATCGGGCTTTTACCCGCATCCCCCGACAAATATTGCACATCCAGCAAGGTCGAGAACGTTGTGTGGTCGCCCAACGGCACGCTCCAATCGAGGCTCAAGCCGCGGCTGACCATCCCACCCTTGGCGTCATACGCACGAAAGCGGCTGCGCGCGGCCTGGCCAGGGGTCACTCCATACCAGGTCTGCACATAGTTGCGGTCGCCAAAGCGGCTGTTGAGGCTGGCGTCCACGGTGCCATAGTCGCCGTCATACAGGTGGGTGCCGATGCTCAGTTCCAATGAGGTAAAGGCCTTGCCGCTGTCTTTCTTGTCATCTTCTTCCAGAGCATGTTCCAGGGTCGCGCCCAGGATTGCCGCGCCCAGGGTATAGCTGGCACTGATCCCAAACTGCGGCCGGGACTTTATAGTGCCCATGCCCTTGAGTCGATCGGAGCCCTGGTGGCCGCTTTTCTTGCGGTCCTTGCGCCCGTCGCTGGCACCGACATAGGCACTGAAACTGAGGGTGTCATCCTCATAACCCCAGCCCAACCCCGTGTCGGTATCGAGAAAAATCCCCCACGGGCTGACAATGTTTGCGCCGAGCACGGGCGCGGTCATCCGCTCATTGCTGCCGTTGTAGCGCGGCAGGCTGGCCGCCCCGGCGTGCAGGCTGTATTGCCAATCCGTGGCGGCTGACAGTTGGGTGCCGGTGAGCAGGCACACAGAAGTGGCAGCGAGGTAGATCGTTTTTGAACGCATGATGGCCTTCGTCGTTCCAGGAAAGGCTTGAATCCTAGGGACGGCGTAGGCAGGGGTCTTTGACAGCTTTGTCAGGAAACTGTCAAAGACTGTTAAGCCGGTGGCCTCAGCGTCGCAATCAGTGCGCGGATCGCCCCCGGCAGGGCATCCAGTTCGCGTACCAGGATGCTGCGCTCGCGCACCGCCCAGGGTTCATCGAGCTTGATGGTCACCAGTTGCATGGTCCGACTGTGCCGCACGGCGGCGGACTCGGGGATGATGCCGATACCCACCCCGGCTTCGACCATCCGGCAGATGGCTTCAAAACTCGACATCTGGATACGCAGGGACAGTTGTTTGCCCAGGCGCTCGACGTGTTCACGCAAGAAACTGAGCAAGGTGCTGCCTTCGTGCAGGCCGATATGCTGGTAGGCCAGGGTCTGTTCCAGGGTCACCGACGGCTGCTTGGCCAGGGGATGGCCCACCGGCACCGTCAGCACCAGGTGGTCAGTGCTGAAGTGCAAGACCTGCAAGCCCGGCGCCTGCACGGGGCCGGCGATGATGCCCATGTCACTGGTGCCGTCGAGCACGCCGCGCACGATGTCACGGGACAGGCGCTCTTGCAGGTCCACCGTCACGCCGGGGCGCTGGGAGAGGAAGCCGGCGAGGATTTCCGGGAGAAACTCGGTGACCGCCGTGGTATTGGCAAAGATGCGGATATGCCCGGCGGAGTCGGCGCCATATTGGGTGAATTCGCTTTTCAGGTAATCGACCTGGCGCATGATCAGCCGCGCGTGATGCAGCAGTCGTTCCCCGGCCGGGGTGATTTCCACGCCACGGCTGTCGCGGTACAGCAGGCGCGTATCCAGCTGGCCTTCCAGGGCCTTGATCCGTGCACTGGCGGCCGCCGGCGAGAGAAACGCACGCTTGGCGCCCTGGGTCAGGCTGGGGGATTCGGCGATATGGATAAACAGGCGCAGGTCGGCCAGGTCGAAGTGCATGCAAGGCTCCCGGGTAAAGACAGCGGCGTTCAGCATAACCGAACGCTGGTTTATTGAAATGCAAATTCTCAGAACGGCCAGGCGCTTGCATGATCCGGGGCAGACACTCACTGCCCGAGGACCTGCCCCCGATGAGCGCCACTGATTGGATTGGCCGAAGCGAAACCGCCCACGACCACCTGAGCCGCAACCTGCTCAAACGCATCGCCGCCACCTTCGGCGAGGCCGTGCCGGACGACGGTGCGGCTCTACCGCCGCTATGGCAGTGGTGCTTTTTCCAGGACCCGCTGGCGGAAAGCGCCCTGGGCGCCGACGGCCACCCGGCCCGTGGCGGCTTCCTGCCGCCGGCCGATAACCGCAACCGCATGTGGGCCGGTGGGCGTATCGAGTTCCTGCAGGCCTTGCGTGCCGGTGAGGCGGCCACCCGCGTGTCGACCATCACCCAGGTCGAGGAAAAGACCGGGCGCAGCGGTTCGTTGCTGTTTGTCACCGTGCGCCACGACTACGCCCAGGATGGCCGCCTGGCAATCCGTGAGGAACAGGACATCGTCTACCGCGAGCCCACACCGCCCAAGGCCGGCAGCGGCGATGCCCTGGCCCGGGGCGACTGGTACGAGGCGATCGAGCCCACGCCGACCTTGCTGTTTCGCTACAGCGCCGTGACCTTCAACGGTCACCGCATTCACTACGACTACCCCTACGTGACCGGCACCGAAGGCTATGCGGGGCTGGTGGTGCATGGGCCGCTGATCGCCACCTTGAGCCTGCGTGCTTTTTGCCGGGCACACCCCGACGCCACCTTGCGCCGTTTTGCCTATCGCGGCGTGCGCCCGTTGATTGCGCCGCAGCCGTTCGAGGTGGGCGGGCGGGTGACGGCGGCTGGTGTCGCCCAGCTGTGGGCCGGTAACGCTGCTGGCCTGGCGCAGCAGGCTGAAGTGCATTTCGAATAATCCAAAAACAACAGGCGGAGAGCCGTTAATGACCCCCCATGACAACGAAGAACTCAACGCCATCCGCGAAGGCGTGCGCGCCTTGTGCGCTGAATTCGACGCCGCTTACTGGCGCAAAATCGATGAAGAAAAGGGTTTCCCCGAAGCCTTCGTCAAGGCCCTGACGGACGCCGGCTGGCTGTCGGCGATGATTCCTGAGCAATACGGTGGCTCCGGCCTGGGCCTGACCGAAGCCTCGGTGATCCTCGAGGAGGTCAACCGTTGTGGCGGCAACTCCGGCACCGTCCACGGGCAGATGTACAACATGTTCACCCTGTTGCGTCATGGCAGCGAGGCGCAAAAGCGCTTCTACCTGCCCAAGCTGGCCAGCGGTGAATTGCGCCTGCAGTCCATGGGCGTTACCGAGCCCACCACCGGCACCGACACCACCAAGATCAAGACCACCGCGATTCGGCGCGGCGACAACTACGTGATCAACGGGCAAAAGGTGTGGATCTCGCGGGTGCAGCATTCCGACCTGATGATCCTGCTGGCGCGTACCACGCCGCTGGCCGAGGTGAAGAAAAAGTCCGAAGGCATGTCGATCTTTTTGGTGGACCTGCGCGCGGCCATCGGCAGCGGCCTGACCGTGCAACCCATCGCCAATATGGTCAACCACGAGACCAACGAGTTGTTCTTCGACAACCTCGAGCTGCCCCTCGACAGCTTGATCGGCGAGGAGGGCAAGGGCTTCAAATACATCCTTGACGGCCTCAACGCCGAACGTACGCTGATCGCCGCCGAGTGCATCGGCGATGGCCGCTGGTTTATCGAAAAGGCCAGTGCCTATGCCCGCGACCGCGTGGTGTTTGGCCGGCCCATCGGGCAGAACCAGGGGGTGCAGTTCCCGATTGCCGAAGCCCATATCGAAATCGAGGCGGCGGACCTGATGCGCTGGCGTGCCTGCGAGGAATACGACCGCGGCGTCAATGCCGGGGCCAGCGCCAATATGGCCAAGTACCTGGCGGCCAAGGCGTCCTGGGAAGCGGCCAACGCCTGCCTGCAAACCCACGGCGGCTTCGGATTTGCCTGCGAGTACGACGTGGAGCGCAAATTCCGCGAGACGCGCCTGTACCAGGTGGCGCCGATCTCCACCAACCTGATCCTGTCCTACGTGGCCGAGCATCTGCTCGAACTGCCACGCAGTTTCTGAGGGCCTGCGCATGAGCCATACCCAAGCCTTGTGCCGGTTCCTCGCCGAATTGCATGACGCGCAATTGCCCGACGCGGTGCTGGCGCGTACCGAAGAGCTGTATCTGGATTGGCTGGCCTCGGCGCTGGCCAGCCAAGGTTCGCACCCGATTCCCTTGTTCGAGCGCTATGCGCAAAAAATGGGCCCGGTCACCGGGCCAGCGCAGATAATCGTCAACGGCGCCAGCAGCAGCGCGTATTTTGCCGCGCTGGTCAACGCCGCCTCGTCGCACCTGGTGGAGCAGGATGACCTGCATAACAGCTCGGTGCTGCACCCGGCGACCGTGGTGTTTCCCGCCGCCCTGGCCGCCGCGCAAGACCTCGGCAAATCCGGCCGCGAGTTGCTGTTGGCCGCGGTGGCCGGGTATGAGGCCGGGATTCGCATCGGCGAGTTCATGGGCCGTTCCCACTACCGGATCTTCCACACCACGGCCACAGTCGGCACCTTGGCGGCGGCGGTGGCCGTGAGCAAGTTGCTGGACTTCAACGAAGAACAATTCATCAACCTGCTCGGCAGCGCCGGCACCCAGGCCGCCGGGCTCTGGGAGTTCCTGCGCGATGCCGCTGACTCCAAGCAGTTGCACACCGCCAAGGCCGCAGCGGATGGCTTGCTGGCCGCGTACCTGACGGTAGATGGCCTGAGCGGTGCGCGCAATATCCTTGAAGGCGAGCAGGGTTTGGCGGCGGGTATGTCCACTGACGCCGAGCCGGGCAAATTGTCCGCGGGCCTCGGTAGCCGCTGGGCGCTGCTGGAAACCTCGTTCAAGTTCCACGCTTCGTGCCGCCATACCCACCCGGCCGCCGATGCGTTGCTGGACTTGATGCAGCGCGAAGGCCTGGCCGCTGCGGATATCGCCAGGGTCGAGACCCGCGTGTATCAAGGCGCCATTGATGTGCTCGGCCGCGTGATGGTGCCGGCCACCGTGCACCAGGCCAAGTTCTCCATGGGCACCGTGCTCGGCCTGATTGCCGTGCATGGCAAGGCCGGGCTCACCGAGTTTCATCAGTGGGCCCTGGGCGATCCCGCCGTCGCGGCGTTCCGCGACAAGGTCAGCATGACCCTCGACCGCGCCGTCGATGACGCCTATCCGCAGCGCTGGTTGGGCCGTGTCACCGTGACCTGCGTCGATGGCCGCACGTTGCACGGTGCGGTTGACGAGCCCAAGGGCGACCCCGGCAACACCCTGGACCGAGTGCAGTTGGCGGACAAGTTCCAACGCCTCTGCCAGTTCAGCGGCGCCCGCACGCCGGCCCAGGCCCGCGCCTTGATCGAAAAAGTCTGGAACCTGCGCAACGTCGCATCCATGGCCCATTGGCTTTGAGGAATTGTCATGACTGCTAATCAACGACCGCTGGACGGCATCACCGTGGTCAGCCTGGAACACGCGATTGCTGCGCCGTTCTGTACCCGCCAACTGGCCGACCTGGGGGCGCGGGTGATCAAGATCGAACGCCCGGGCAGCGGTGATTTCGCCCGTGGCTATGACGAACGTGTGCGCGGCCTGGCCTCGCATTTTGTGTGGACCAACCGCTCCAAGGAAAGCCTGACCCTGGACCTCAAGCAGGCGGAGGCCGGCGCGATCCTCGACACCTTGCTGGCCGAGGCCGACGTGCTGGTGCAGAACCTGGCACCCGGTGCCGCAGCCCGGATGGGGCTGTCGTTCGAGGCCTTGCAGGCGCGCTTTCCACGGCTGATTGTCTGCGATATTTCCGGCTACGGCGAAGGCGGACCCTATGAGAAAAAGAAAGCCTATGACTTGCTGATCCAGAGCGAGGGCGGTTTTCTTTCGGTGACCGGTGGCCCGGGTGAAGAGCAGATGGCCAAGGCCGGTTGCTCCATCGCGGATATCTCCGCCGGCATGTACGCCTACAGCGGCATCCTGTCGGCACTGCTGCTGCGCGGCAAGACCGGCACAGGCAGCCGCATTGACGTGAGCATGCTGGAAAGCCTGGTGGAGTGGATGGGCTACCCGATGTACTACGCCTTCGATGGCGCCCCGCAGCCACCGCGGGCCGGCGCGGCGCATTCGACGATCTACCCCTACGGGCCGTTCCCCACCGGCGACGGCGGCACGGTGATGCTCGGTTTGCAGAACGAACGCGAATGGGCGGCGTTCTGCGACAAGGTACTGCTCAGCCCTGCGCTGGCGACGGATGAGCGCTTCTCGGCCAACTTCAAGCGTTCGGCCAACCGCGAAGGGCTGCGCCAGATCATTGTCGACAGCTTTGCCCAACTGGACGCCGCAGCCGTGATCCAGCGCCTGGAACACGCGCAGATCGCCAGTGCGCGGGTCAACGATATGCAAGGGGTGTGGGACCACCCGCAACTCAAGGCCCGCGACAGCTGGCGTGAAGTCGACAGCCCGGCGGGGCCGCTGCCGGCGCTATTGCCACCGGCGCGCAATGCCGCGTTTACCCCGCGGATGGATGGCGTACCGGGGCTGGGGCAGCACAGCCAGGGGATTCTCCAAGCGCTTGGCTACTCGGGTGAAGCCATCGACAGCCTGCGGGTACGCGGCGTTATCTAATCAGGAGTGCAGTGATGTCGTTGATTCGTTCTGCCTTGTTCGTGCCGGGCAGCCGCCCCGAGCGCTTTGCCAAAGCGCTGGCCAGTGGTGCCGATGCGGTGATCGTGGATTTTGAAGACGCGGTGGAAGAACCCCTCAAGCGCCAGGCCCGGGACAACCTCGGCGGGTTTTTAACGGCCAACCCCGAGGCCTGCGTGTGGGTACGCATCAATGCCCCGGAACACGCCGAGCACTGTGCCGATGTGGCGTTCTGCAAGGCCCACGGCAATGTGGCTGGGGTGCTGCTGCCGAAGGTGGAGAGCGCCGCCCAGGTGGCCGTGGTGGCCGCCGCCGGCAAACGCATCTGGCCGATTATCGAAAGTGCGCGAGGTTTGCTGGCGGTGGCTGAAATCGCCCATGCTTCGCAGGTCGAGCGCCTGTCGTTCGGTGGCCTGGACCTGGCGCTGGACCTGAACCTGAGCAGCCCCTCGGCGGCGGCGAATTTTGCCCTGGATCAGGCGCGCCTGGCGCTGATCGTGCACTCGCGTGCCGCCGGCCTGGTGGCACCGCTGGACGGCGTACACCCGGCCATCGACGACCCCGAGGGCCTGCGCCGCTCGATCCGGCATGCCTATGAAATGGGCTTTGCCGGGGCCTTGTGTATCCATCCCAAGCAGGTGCCGGTGATCCATGAGGCTCTGGCGCCGAGTGCGGCGGACCTGGCCTGGGCCCAGCGGGTGGTGGAAGCCGGCGCCCATGGGGCCGGGGCCTACCAGATTGATGGGCAGATGGTGGATGCGCCGGTGTTACTGCGGGCCCAAAGGCTGCTGGCGGCACAGCCCTGACAAACCAAGCCAGTGACCACACTGGATAGGTATTGCTCCCAAGGCTGGTGTTCGGCTTGGCCGAACGCAGGGTTTAAAAATTTGAAATTCACTACATGCCTCACATCAGGCACCTTGCCTGAAACCACCACAACAATAAAAAGGTGATACCCATGCTCAAGCTTTCTCGGGCGCTGTTGTGCGCCGCCACGTTGTTTACCGCAGGCCTGGCCCAGGCGGCTGATCCGATCATCATCAAGTTCGCCCACGTGGTAGCGGAAAACACCCCCAAAGGCCAGGGCGCGCTGCTGTTCAAGAAACTTGCCGAAGAGCGCCTGGCGGGCAGGGTCAAGGTCGAGGTGTACCCCAACTCGTCGCTGTTTGGCGACGGCAAGGAAATGGAAGCGCTGCTGTTGGGCGACGTGCAAATGCTGGCGCCGTCCCTGGCCAAGTTCGAGCAGTACACCAAGCAAGTGCAGATCTACGACCTGCCGTTTTTGTTCAACGACCTGGCCGCCGTCGACCGTTTCCAGGCCGCTGAAGGCAAGCAACTGCTGACGTCGATGCAGGACAAGAACATCCTCGGCCTGGCCTACTGGCACAACGGCCTCAAGCAACTGTCGGCCAACAAGGCCCTGCACGAGCCCAAGGATGCCCGCGGCCTGAAGTTTCGCGTGCAGGCCTCCAGTGTGCTGGAAGAGCAGTTCAAGGCGATCCGCGCCAACCCGCGCAAGATGAGTTTTGCCGAGGTCTACCAGGGCTTGCAGACCGGCACGGTCAACGGCACCGAGAACACCTGGTCGAACTATGAAAGCCAGAAGGTCAACGAGGTGCAGAAGTACTTCACCGAGTCCAACCACGGCCTGATCGACTACATGGTGATCACCAACGCCAAGTTCTGGAACGGCCTGGCGCCGGATATCCGCAGCAGCCTGGAACAGATCATGGTCGAAGTCACCGTCGAGGTGAACAAGCAGGCCGAAGCGCTGAACCAGTCGGCCAAGCAGAAGATTATCGACGCCAAGACCAGCGAAATCATCGAATTGACCCCCGAGCAACGCCAGCTCTGGCGCGAAGCCATGCGCCCGGTGTGGCAGAAGTTCGAGGGGCCGATTGGCGCTGACCTGATCAAGGCCGCGGACGCGTCCAACCACTGATTTCGGGGTGTACCAAGACTTGCCCGCGAAGACGTCGGCCCAGCACACATTGATGTTGACTGACCCACTGCTTTCGCGAGCAAGCCCGCTCCCACATTTTGACCCGGTTACCACCCCGACCACTCATCTCTGCTTCGTGAGGTTTTGCCATGCAATCCCTAAGGCGCGTCTGGGAGCACCTGGAGGAAGGTTTTATCGCCTTCCTGCTGGCCGCCATGACCCTGGTGACGTTTGTCTACGTCATGCTCAACAACATCTACACCCTGTTTTTTGCCCTGGCCGACAAGTGGGCCTGGAGCAGCGGTTTTTTCAACGCCCTGGGCGACGGCACCATGACCTGGGCCCAGGACATGACCTGGAGCGTCGCGCTGACCAAGGCGATGTTCGGCTGGCTGATTTTTTTCGGGATTTCCTATGGCGTGCGCACCGCCGGCCACCTGGGGGTCGATGCCCTGGTGCGCCTGACGCCGCGCCGGGTCCAGCGCCTGCTGGGAATGCTCGCGTGCCTGTGCTGCCTGGCCTACGCCGGGTTGTTCATGGTGGCCAGCTACAAGTGGGTGAGTGCGGTGCTGGTGGCCGGGATCGGGGCCGAGGACCTCGATCATTTCGGCCTGGAAGTGGGGCATATCGCGCTGATCGTGCCGATCGGCTTTGCCCTGGTGTTGATCCGCTACCTGGAAATTTTCTACCGCCTGTTTACCCACCGCCAAGTCGGGTTGGGGCTGGCCGACGAAGCCGGTGAAGCCAGCAAGTTGGCCGGTAGCCATGAGGAGCGTGACTGATGGCCGTTCTCTGTCTGTTTTTGCTGCTGTTGGTGTTCATGTTTCTCGGCGTGCCCATCGCCATTTCCCTGGGCTTGTCGGGGGCGATGTCGATCCTGATGTTCAGCCAGGATTCGTTGAGTTCCCTGGCGATCAAATTGTTTGAAACCAGCGATGCCTACACCTTCCTGGCGATTCCGTTCTTCCTGCTGTCGGGGGCGTTCATGACCACTGGCGGCGTGGCGCAACGCTTGATCGATTTTGCCAACGCCTGTGTCGGCCATATCCGTGGCGGCCTGGCGATTGCGGCGGTGCTGGCGTGCATGCTGTTCGCCGCGCTGTCCGGTTCATCACCGGCGACGGTGGCGGCGGTGGGGTCGATTGCCGTGGCCGGTATGGTGCGCTCCGGTTACCCCAAGGAGTTTGGCGCGGGGATCATCTGTAATGCCGGGACCCTGGGCATCCTGATTCCGCCTTCCATCGTGATGGTGGTGTATTCGGCGGCGACGGAAACCTCGGTGGGCAAGCTGTTTATGGCGGGGGTGATCCCCGGCTTGCTGTTGGGCCTGATGCTGATGATCGCGATCTACATCGTGGCGCGGATCAAAAAGCTGCCAGCACAACCCCGGGCGACCTTTGCCCAGTGGCTGGGCTGTGCGCGCCGCGCGTTCTGGGGCCTGTTGCTGCTGGTGATCATCCTCGGCGGTATCTACAGCGGCATGTTCACCCCCACTGAAGCAGCAGCGGTGGCGGCGGTGTACTCGGCGTTTGTCGCGCTGTTTGTGTACAAGGACATGCGCTTGAGGGATTGCCCCAAGGTGCTGCTGGAGTCTGGGCGCCTGTCGATCATGCTGATGTTCATCATCGCCAACGCCATGCTGTTTGCCCATGTGCTGACCACCGAACAGATCCCGCAGGAAATCACGGCCTGGGTCATCTCCGAAGGGCTGACGCCGATCGGCTTCTTGCTGATGGTCAACGTGGTGCTGTTGATCGCCGGCAGCTTTATGGAACCGTCGGCCATTGTGCTGATCCTGGCGCCGATCTTCTTCCCGATTGCGATGAAGCTGGGCATCGACCCGATTCACCTGGGGATTGTGATGGTGGTGAACATGGAGATCGGCCTGGTGCATCCGCCCGTTGGGTTGAACCTGTTCGTGACCTCGGCGGTGACCGGCCTGACCCTGGGCCAGACGATCCGCGCGGCGATGCCCTGGCTGATGATCCTCCTGGCGTTCCTGGTGCTGGTGACGTACGTGCCGTTTATCTCACTGGCGCTGCCGCAGTGGTTGGGCATGTAGCCCAGCGCCCAAACGCCGCACCGCCTCCAGACTTGATTTCAATCAAGGGCTCACTGGCCACCTGCCACCTACCATCGACTTCATATTCCGGCCGTTGAAGTCAGTGAGCCCATGAACCGCCCCAAGCCCTCGACCCTCGCTACCCTGGCTGCAAGTCCCGTTACCTGGCTGGTTGTCCTGGTGCTGCTGTTCAGCCTGGCCGGCCCGGCCCAGGCCAAGTCCTATGGGGAGATCGAACAGCAGCGCATCGACAAGATCTTCCCCCAGGCCGACGCCATTTCCGCCGCCGAAGGCCCGTTCAAGGTGCGCACGCTGTCGGCCAAAGGCGCGGTCATCGGCTATGTGTTCCAGAGCCTGGACGTGGTGGACATCCCCGCGTATTCCGGCAAACCGATCAATACCCAGGTGATCCTCGACCCGGCTGGGGTGATCCGCGATGCCTATGTGCTGGAGCACCACGAGCCGATCCTGCTGATCGGCATCCCCGAGGCCAAGTTGCATGACTTCACCGCCCGCTACAGCGGGATCAACGTCAAGCAGCGGGTGGTGGTGGGGCATTCCAGTGACAGCCAGGCGGTGACCGTGGATGCAGTGGCCGGCGCCACGGTCACGGCGATGGTGGTCAATGAGGTGATCATGCGCGCCGCCCACGAAGTGGCGGTGTCGCTCAAGCTGATCGAGGACAAGGCCAGTACCGCGCAGAAAGTCGCCCTGGTGCGCGCTGACCTGTTCGAGCCCGCCAACTGGGCGCAATTGACCGGCAATGGCGCGGTGCGCCGCCTGCACCTGACACGCGGCCAGGTGGACGCAGCCTTCAAGGGCACCGAGGCCGAAGGCGTGGAAGTGGCGGGGCCGGGGCAGGCCGACGAGACCTTTATCGACCTGTATGTGGCCGATCTCAACGCGCCGACCATCGGCCACAACCTGTTGGGCGAGGCGCAATACCGCGTGCTGATGCAGGGCCTCAAGCCCGGCGAGCAGGCGATCGCGGTGCTGGGACGCGGGATTTTTTCGTTCAAGGGCTCGGGCTATGTGCGCGGCGGGATTTTTGATCGGGTGCAGTTGCGTCAGTTCGGCAATGTCATCAGCTTCCGCGATATGGACCACCAGCGCCTGTACGACGTGTTCGCCGAGGGCATGCCCGAATTTGATGAAATGTCGGTGTTTATCGTGCGCCCCCAGGCCGGGTTCGATCCTGGCTCGGCCTGGACCCTGGAGCTGCTGGTGCGGCGCCAGACCGGCCCGGTCAGCGGCACCTTTACCAGTTTTGAATTGCCGTACCAGATGCCCGAGGCGTACCTGGAACGCCCGTTGCCGACTGCCGCTGAACAGGCCGCCATCGACGAAGCCAACCGGCCGATGTGGCTGACGATCTGGTACCAGAAACAGTGGCAGGTCCTGGTGCTGGGCGCCGCCCTGGTACTGCTGACGGTGATTCTGTTTTTGCAGGACAGCCTGGCCCGGCGCCCGCGTCTGCTGCATTGGGTGCGCCGTGGCTACCTGCTGTTTACCGTGGTGTTTATCGGCTGGTACGCCCTGGGGCAGCTGTCGGTGGTCAATGTGCTGACCTTTGTGCATGCGCTGTTCCAGCAGTTCCGCTGGGAGCTGTTCCTCACCGACCCGCTGATCTTCATGCTCTGGGTATTCACCGCCGCCAGCATCCTGCTGTGGGGCCGTGGCGTGTTCTGCGGCTGGTTGTGCCCGTTCGGGGCGTTGCAGGAGTTGATCAACGAGGCGGCGCGCAGGCTCAAGGTGCGCCAGTTCGAGCTGCCGTTTGCCGTGCATGAGCGGCTGTGGGCGATCAAGTATTTGATCCTGCTGGGGCTGTTTGGCCTGTCCCTGGAGTCGATGGCCACCGCCGAGCGGTTTGCCGAAGTGGAGCCGTTCAAGACCGCCATCACCCTGCATTTCGACCGCCAGTGGTGGTTTGTGCTGTACGCGGTGGCACTGCTGGTGATCAACCTGTTCACGCGCAAAGTCTACTGCCGCTACCTCTGCCCGCTGGGCGCGGCGCTGGCGATCCCCAGCAAATTCAGGTTGTTCGACTGGCTCAAGCGGCGCAAGGAGTGTGGCGATCCGTGCCAGTTGTGTGCCAGGGAATGCGAGATCCAGGCGATCCACCCCGACGGCCATATCAACGCCAATGAATGCCACTACTGCCTCGATTGCCAGATGACCTGGCACAACGACCACAAATGCCCGCCCCTGATCAACCAGCGCAAGAAACGCAACAAGGCCGCACCCACCCCTGGGCAATTGATCCCGGTGGTGCAGGTGGCGGTGCCTGAATGACGGCCTTGGGCACTCACTTTTCCCATCTGGAGCACATCATGAACGACAGCGAAGCGAAAAAGCCCGGGGCCACCCCGGAACCTGAAGGCATGAGCCGGCGTGGCTTCCTTGGCACTGGCGCCGTCACCGGCGCGGTGCTGGCAGGGGCCTCGGCCATCGGCGGTACGGTGTTTACCCGCGAGTCCTTTGCGGCGGCGGCCAAGGAGGCGAAGTCGAAGATCCATGTGGGCCCAGGGGAGCTAGACCAGTACTACGGGTTCTGGAGCGGCGGCCACCAGGGTGAGGTGCGGGTGCTGGGTGTGCCGTCGATGCGTGAATTGATGCGTATCCCGGTGTTCAACGTCGATTCCGCCACCGGCTGGGGCCTGACCAACGAGAGCAAGCGCATCCTGGGCGAGGGCGCCAAGTACCAGAACGGCGATTGCCATCACCCGCACTTGTCCACCACCGATGGCCGCTATGACGGCAAATACCTGTTTATCAACGACAAGGCCAATACCCGCGTGGCGCGGATCCGCCTGGATATCATGAAGTGCGACAAGATCGTCACCGTGCCCAATGCCCAGGCGATCCACGGCCTGCGCCTGCAAAAGGTGCCGTATACCAAGTATGTGTTCTGCAACGCCGAGTTCATCATCCCGCACCCCAATGACGGCCACACCTTCGACCTGCAAGACAAAAACAGTTTCACCATGTTTAACGCCATCGACGCCGAGAAGATGGAAATGGCCTTCCAGGTCATCGTCGACGGCAACCTCGACAACGCCGACATGGACTACACCGGCAAATACGCGGCGGCCACCTGCTACAACTCGGAGAAGGCCTCCGACCTGGGCGGCATGATGCGCAACGAGCGCGACTGGGTGGTGGTGTTCAACATCCCACGCATCGAGGCGGCGATCAAGGCCGGCAAGTTCATCAACCTCGACGGGGTCAAGGTGCCGGTGGTGGATGGGCGCAAGGGCGACGACGGCAAGGACAGCGAATTCACCCGCTATATCCCGGTGCCGAAGAACCCCCACGGCTGCAACACTTCGCCGGATGGCAAGTACTTTATCGCCAACGGCAAGCTGTCGCCGACCTGCACCATCATTGCCATCGACAAGCTCGACGACCTGTTCAGCGACAAGATCAAAGACCCGCGCGGCGTGGTAGTCGGCGAGCCGGAGCTGGGCCTGGGCCCGTTGCACACCACCTACGATGGCCGGGGTTTTGCCTACACCACGCTGTTTATCGACAGCCAGGTGGTCAAGTGGAACATCGCCGAAGCCATCCGCGCCTACGGCGGCGAGAAGGTCAACTACATCAAGCAGAAGCTCGATGTGCATTACCAACCCGGCCACAACCACGCCTCGCTCACCGAAACCCGGGATGCCGACGGCCAATGGCTGATGGTCCTGAGCAAGTTCTCCAAGGACCGCTTCCTGCCCACCGGCCCCCTGCACCCGGAAAACGACCAGTTGATCGACATCTCGGGCGATGAAATGAAACTGGTCCACGACGGCCCGACCTTCGCCGAACCCCACGACTGCGTGATGGCGCGGCGCGACCAGATCAAGACCAAGAAAATCTGGGAGCGCAACGACCCGTTCTTCGCCGAAACCGTGGCCATTGCGGCCAAGGACGGGATCAAGCTGGAGACCGATAACAAGGTGATCCGCGACGGCAAGAAAGTGCGGGTGTACATGACGTCCATGGCACCGACCTATGGCCTGACGGAATTCACTGTCAAGCATGGCGATGAGGTCACGGTGACCATCACCAACATCGACCAGATCGAGGACGTGACCCACGGCTTTGTCATGACCAACCATGGCGTGAGCATGGAAATCAGCCCGCAGCAGACCTCTTCCATCACCTTTATCGCCGACAAACCGGGGCTGCATTGGTACTACTGCAGCTGGTTCTGCCATGCGCTGCATATGGAGATGGTGGGGCGGATGTTGGTCGAGCGCACTTAACGGCGAGCACCAACCAATGTGGGAGCGGGCTTGCTCGCGATGGCGGTGTGTCAGCCAGGAATTACTTGACTGATCCACCGCCATCGCGAGCAAGCCCGCACACACCAGATTTGTGTCGCTCCACAGATTGGGCTTTGATCAAAAGGAATACTCCGTGGCTCGACCCCTTACGTTATTGATCGGGTGTGTGTGGCTGCTGTCTTCGGCCACAACCAGTGCCGCTGTAGTGCCCATCACCGACTTGCCGTTGGTCGCCGCAGGCCCCCAGCACTGGCGTCTGCCTGCCGGCGACTATCAGGGTTCCTACAGCATCGACCAACCCCTGCAACTGACCTGCGAACCCGGTGCGGTGATTCATAGCCAGGGCCAGGGCAACAGCCTGTTGATCAACGCGCCCGACGTCACCGTCGAGGGCTGTACCTTCCTCGACTGGGGCCACGACCTCACCGCGATGAACGCGGCCATCTTCATCCAGCCCAAGGCCCACGGCGCCCTGGTCAAGAACAACCGCTTGCGCGGCCAGGGTTTTGGCGTGTGGGTCGATGGCACGGCGGATGTGAGCGTGATCGACAACCAGATCCAGGGCGACCCGACCATGCGTTCCCAGGACCGGGGCAATGGCATTCATTTGTACGCGGTCAAGGGCGCGCGGGTGATCGGCAACCTGGTGCGCGATGCCCGCGATGGCATCTACATCGACACCTCCAACGGCAACCTGCTGCAAGGCAACACCCTGGAAGACCTGCGCTACGGCATTCACTACATGTTCGCCAACGACAACCAGGTGCTTGGCAACATCACCCGCCGCACCCGCACCGGCTATGCCCTGATGCAAAGCCGCAAGCTGACGGTGATCGGCAATCGCTCCGAGCAGGACCAGAACTACGGGATCCTGATGAACTACATCACCTATTCCACCCTGCGCGACAACGTGGTCAACGACGTGCGCGACGGCACCACCGGCGACACCATGATCACCGGTGCCGAAGGCAAGGCGCTGTTTATCTACAACTCGCTGTTCAACAGCATTGAACACAACCACTTTGGGCGCAGCGCGGTGGGCATCCACCTCACGGCCGGCTCCGAAGACAACCGGATTGCCAACAATGCCTTTGTCGGCAACCAGCGCCAGGTCAAGTACGTGGCCACCCGCTTGCAGGAATGGTCGGCAGATGGCCGCGGCAATTACTGGAGCGATTACCTGGGCTGGGACCGCAATAACGACGGCCTGGGGGATGTGGCCTACGAGCCCAACGATAACGTCGACCGCCTGCTGTGGCTGTATCCCCAGGTGCGCCTGTTGATGAACAGCCCCGGCATCGAGTTGCTGCGCTGGGTGCAGCGGGCGTTTCCGGTGATCAAGTCGCCGGGGGTGATGGACAGTCATCCGCTGATGAAAGACCCCACGCTTTCCCTGCTCAAGGAGCCCGCATGATGCCTGTCGTCGAAATCGAAGGCGTGACCCAGCGTTATGGGCACGCCACTGTGCTGCATGACTTGAACCTGAGCCTGGCGCCGGGGGAGGTGCTGGGCCTGTTCGGCCATAACGGCGCGGGAAAGACCACCAGCATGAAACTGATCCTCGGCTTGTTGCAGGCAAGCAGTGGTCAGGTGCGGGTGTTTGGCCGCGCGCCCAGTGATCCCCAGGTGCGCCGGATGCTCGGCTATCTGCCGGAAAACGTCACGTTCTACCCGCAACTCAGCGGCCTGGAGACCTTGCAGCATTTTGCCCGGCTCAAGGGCGCGCCGCTGAGCCAGGTCCAGGCCCTGCTTGAAGATGTCGGCCTGACGGCGGCGGCGCGGCGGCGGGTCAAGACCTATTCCAAGGGCATGCGCCAGCGCCTCGGCCTGGCCCAGGCCCTGCTGGGCGAGCCGCGCCTGTTGCTGCTCGACGAACCCACCGTGGGCCTGGACCCGATCGCCACCCAGGATTTGTACTGCTTGCTCGACCGCCTGCGCGGGCAGGGCACCAGCATCATCCTCTGCTCCCATGTGCTGCCGGGCGTGGAGGCCTATATCAACCGCGCAGCGATCCTCACCCAGGGCCGCCTGCTGGCCCTCGGCACCCTGGCCGCCTTGCGCGAAGAAGCCGGGCTGCCGACCCTGATCCGCAGCAGCGGCCTGCAACGTGCGGCGCTCTTGCAAAAACGCTGGAGCGAGGCCGGCCACGTGACCCAGCGCTGGGGCGCGCAAGGGCTGCAAGTGGCGGCGTTCAATGGCAACAAGCTGGACCTGCTGCGCCAGTTGCTCGACCAGGACAGCCCCAGCGATGTGGAAATCGTCGTGCCGTCCCTGGAAGACCTGTACCGCCATTACATGGATAGCCCGGTGGAGCGTGCCCAATGACGCCGATCTGGAACATGGCCCGCAAGGAGTTCAGCGACGGCCTGCGCAACCGTTGGTTATTGGCCATCAGCCTACTGTTTGCGGTGCTGGCCATCGGCATTGCCTGGCTCGGCGCGGCGGCGTCCGGGCAACTGGGCTTTACCTCGATCCCGGCGACCATCGCCAGCCTGGCTAGCCTGGCGACTTTCCTGATGCCGTTGATTGCGCTGTTGCTGGCCTATGACGCGATTGTCGGCGAGGACGAAAGCGGCACCTTGCTGCTGTTGCTTACCTATCCCCTGGGGCGCGGGCAGATCCTGCTCGGCAAGTTTGTCGGGCATGGGCTGATCCTGGCGCTGGCGACTTTTATCGGTTTTGGCTGCGCCATGCTCGCCATCGCGCTGCTGGTGGATGACGTCGAATTCAGCCTGCTGCTCTGGGCCTTTGGCCGCTTCATGCTGACCTCGACCTTGCTTGGCTGGGGCTTTTTGGGGCTGGCGTATGTGTTGAGCAGCGTTTCGGCGGAGAAGTCCACGGCGGCCGGGTTGGCCCTGGGGGTGTGGTTCTTTTTTGTCCTGGTCTTTGACCTGGCGTTGTTGGCGCTGCTGGTGCTCAGCGAAGGCCAGTTCAGCCCGACGCTGCTGCCTTGGCTGCTGCTGTTCAACCCGGCGGATGTGTACCGCCTGATCAACTTGTCGGGCTTCGATGCCGGCCCCGCATCGGTCGGCGTGATGGCCCTGGGTGGGGACCTGGCGCTGCCGGGGGCGGCGTTGTGGTTGTGCCTGGTGGCGTGGGTCGTCGGGCCGCTGGCCTGGGCCTATTGGCTGTTTGGGCGGCGCGCGGCATGATTTTTTTATCGGTGGAGAAGATAAGCATGAAGATGGGATGGGTGTTGCTGTTGAGCCTGCTGCTGATGGGGTGTGACAAACCGGTAGCGGCGGGGGCGGGGGATGGGCCGGTGGCGTTCCATCCAGCGGATGAGTGCCATGTGTGTGGCATGGTGATCAACGAATTCCCGGGGCCCAAGGGTGAGGTGGTGGAGCAGGGCGCGGCGAAGAAGTTCTGCTCGACCGCGGAAATGCTCGGCTGGTGGTTGCAGCCGGAAAATCATCATGCCCAGTCAAAGCTGTATGTGCATGACATGGGGCGCAGCCATTGGAATACCCCGGACGATGCCCACCTGATCGACGCCAAGACCGCCTACTACGTGCTCGGCACCGGGCTCAAGGGTGCTATGGGCGTGGTGCTGGCCTCGTTTGCCGAGCAGGCGGTGGCGCAGAAAGTCGCGGCCGATACCGGCGGGCGGGTGCTGCGCTTCGAGGAGATAGACCTGGCGCTGTTGCAGCAGCCCAGTGGCATGGCCCATAGCGGTCATTGAGGCTGCCCCGCTCCCACAGCCTATCGGTTGACCAACTTCGCCGGCAACGCAATCACCAGCAAACAACTGAGCACCAGGCTGGCGGCAAAGAACCACATGGCCCCGGCGCTGCTACCGGTGATGTCGATGGCCAGGCCCATCAACGAGTTGCTGACCAGCCCGGCGATGTTCGCCAGGGAGCAGGCCAGGGCAAAGCCGGTGGCTGCTGCGGTGCCGGTGAGGAAGGTCGCCGGCAGGCTGAAAAACACCGGCACTGCGCCGAGGATCGCCGCCGACGCCACGGCAAACAGGGCCACGGTGGCGACCACGTTCTGGGTGAAGAAGGTACTGCTGGCCATGGCCACGGCGCCCACCAGGAACGGCACGATAATGTGCCAGCGGCGCTCGCGGTATTTGTCGGAACTGGCGCCGATCAGCAGCATGCCGGCCAGCGCCGCCACACTGGGCAGGGCGGTGAGCAGGCCGATCTGGAAGGTGTCGCTGATTCCCGCGTTGCGGATCAGGGTCGGCATCCAGAAGCCCATGGCGTAGGCACTGAGCAGGATCGAAAAGTCGATCCCGCCGAGCATCCACACCTTGAGGTTGAAGAACCCATCGCGAAAGCGCCGTGGGCTGTGGCCGGCCTGGCTGTCATCGGCGTGCAACTGCTGTTGCAGCAAGGTCTTTTCGGCGCCAGACAACCATTTGGCCTGGTGGTAGGTATCGGGCAACGCCCAGAGCGCCAGCACCCCCAACAGCACGCTGGGCAGTGCTTCAAGCAGGAACAGCCATTGCCAGCCACGCAGGCCGCCCATTTGGTCGAAGTGGCCCATGATCCAGCCGGACAACGGCCCGCCAATCACACTGGACAGCGGCAGGCCGATCATAAACAGCGCAATCACCCGCCCGCGGCGATGGGTGGGGAACCAGGTGGTCAGGTAATACAGCACTCCCGGCAGGAACCCGGCTTCGGCGACGCCGAGCAAAAACCGCAGCACATAGAACTGGGTGGTGGAGGTGACCAGCAGCGTGCAGGCCGAGAGCAGGCCCCAGGTGATCATGATGCGCGCAATCCAGATCCGCGCGCCGACGCGCTCCAGGATCAGGTTGCTGGGCACTTCAAACAGGATATAGCCGACAAAAAACAGGCCGGCGCCCAGGCCGAACGCGGTTTCGCTGAACTGCAGCTGGTCTTGCATCTGCAGCTTGGCAAAACCGATGTTGATGCGGTCCAGGTAGGCCGCCAGGTAGCAGAAACACAGGAAGGGAATCAGCTTCCAGGTGATCTTGTGGTACAGCGCGTGGATGGGGTCGGCGACCGTGGGCATCGGTGTATCTCAGGGCAAGGAGGAGGGCGGGGCGAATATAGCATTCCGTCACCGACACGCTCTGTCTGAAAAGCGCCACTTGGCTGGGGTTGGTGTGCGAAAGAGGCTACGTTTAACGCTTCCAATAAACAGAGTATCCACGGATGAACTACCAACCCTTTACCCGAACCTTGATCGCGACGGCCCTGGTCCTCACATTCAGCGGTGTGCAGGCGGCCTCCCAAGCCCCGGTGGCCGGTGAAAACGGCATGGTGGTGACGGCCCAGCATTTGGCAACCCATGTGGGCGTCGATGTGTTGAAGGCCGGCGGCAACGCTGTGGATGCGGCCGTGGCCGTGGGTTACGCCCTGGCGGTGGTCTATCCGGCAGCGGGCAACCTCGGCGGCGGTGGATTCATGACCGTGCAACTGGCGGACGGGCGCAAAACCTTCCTCGACTTCCGCGAAAAAGCCCCGTTGGCGGCCACCGCCGACATGTACCTGGATAAAGACGGCAATGTCGTCCCCGGCCTCAGCGCCAAAGGCCACCTGGCCGTCGGCGTACCCGGCACCGTCTCCGGCATGGAGCTGGCCTTGAGCAAATACGGCACCCTCAAGCGCGCCCAAGTAATCGCGCCGGCGATCAAGCTCGCGGAAGATGGCTTTGCCCTCGACCAGGGCGATATCGACATGCTGCACAGCGCCACCGAAGAGTTCAAAAAAGACCAGGACCTGCGCGGCATCTTCCTCAATAAGGGTGAGCCACTGCAGGTCGGGCAGAAGCTGGTGCAAAAAGACCTGGCGCGTACCCTGCGGGAAATTTCCGCCAAGGGCACCGATGGCTTCTACAAAGGCTGGGTGGCCAAGGCCATCGTTGACTCCAGCCAGGCCGGCAAGGGCATCATCGCCCAGGCCGACCTGGATAACTACCAGACCCGCGAACTGGCCCCCATCGAGTGCGACTACCGCGGCTACCACGTAGTCTCGGCGCCACCACCCAGCTCGGGCGGCCTGGTGATCTGCCAGATCATGAACATCCTCGAAGGCTACCCCATGGCCGAACTGGGCTACGGCTCGGCCCAGGGCACCCATTATCAGATCGAAGCCATGCGCCACGCCTACGTGGACCGCAACAGCTACCTGGGCGACCCGGATTTTGTAAAGAACCCGGTAGCCCACCTGCTGGACAAGGACTACGCGGCCAAACTGCGCGCCGCCATCGACCCGCAAAAAGCCGGCGACTCCATGGCCATCAAACCCGGCGTTGCGCCCCATGAAGGCAGCAACACCACCCATTACTCCATCGTCGATAAATGGGGCAACGCGGTGTCGGTGACCTACACCCTCAACGACTGGTTCGGTGCCGGCGTCATGGCCAGCAAGACCGGGGTCATCCTCAACGACGAAATGGACGACTTCACCGTCAAGGTCGGCGTGCCCAACATGTACGGCCTGGTCCAGGGCGAAGCCAACGCCATCGCCCCCGGCAAGGCGCCCCTGTCGTCCATGAGCCCGACCATCGTCACCAAAGATGGCAAGGCGGTGATGGTTATCGGCACACCGGGCGGCAGTCGCATCATCACCGCCACCTTGCTGACCATCCTCAACGTCATTGACTACAAGATGAACATCCAGGAAGCCGTCAACGCCCCGCGCTTCCACCAACAGTGGATGCCCGACAGCACCAACCTCGAAACCTTCGCCCTGAGCCCCGACACCCAGAAAATCCTCGAAAGCTGGGGCCACAAATTCGCCGGCCCCCAAGACGCCAACCACCTGGCCGCCATCCTCGTCGGCGCCCCGTCCCTGGACGGCAAGCCGGTGGGTAACAACCGCTTCTATGGCGCCAACGACCCACGGCGCAATACCGGGCTGTCACTGGGCTACTAAGCGCAGACAGGGCAGGGGCCAGCCGCCCCTGTTCTGCTTCACAGAAGAATATTTTTTGAAATCAAGGGCTTGCCAGCCTCGGCAAATCAGTACATAATTGCCGCCATCGAACGCACTGAGGTATAAAAAACTTCAATGTTTTCAATGAGATAGAGTAGAGGCAAGCTTATATAGCCCACTCAAGTTTATATGCGGTGAATGTCAGTGGTTTTGGCATTGATCGTTTGAGGCCGAGTAGCAAAATGGTTATGCAGCGGATTGCAAATCCGCCTACGCCGGTTCGATTCCGACCTCGGCCTCCACTCTTGAAAGCCCCGTAGATTAGCGTCTACGGGGTTTTTTATTGCTTGTTAGAAAGTGCTGGAGTTCCGAAATTTTAGAAGGTGGAGTTCCGAAACTATCTCATTTTGTAGGCTTCACGAGCGCACCGATGCGCCGGTACACACACTTGGCGATCAAGGGGCCCCGTTGAAGGGGGGCACGACGTTTTCCATGGTGATCATGCGCGGGCATACGTCATAGATGTCGGTGATGTAGTGCTCGGCGCCTGGGTGGTTACGCTTGTGCATGCTGATGGCACCGGTCCATGGTCGCGCCACCGCCACCGGCGAAGTTGAGGCCGTACTGGGTTCTGGCTGTTGATAAATCTGGTCGAGGATTAAAGGAGCCTCCATGGACGATATTTCTAGATTTGTTCACAATCACACATTGAGTGATGGCTAGGAGCCACAAATGCTTCCCGAGGAAATTCGTTTTAAAACTAATACATTGCTGAAAGTCGCCCTGTCGCCCCCAGGAGCATTGTTTATTGTTGTGGCTATAGTCCTGATGTTTCAGCGTTGGACTTTTGATAACGCTGCTGCTTGGGTCCAAGCCATAGGTTCCATAGGCGCGATTATCGGCGCATTTATGGTTGCTACTCGAACTCATGAATTGGAAAGGCGAAAAAGTCGCGAGGCTGACCTAGGCGTTGAGATACGCGCTGTGTCTTTGGCAGAAGGTATTGTTCAAGAAGCGGTGTCTGCGTTGACCACGATTTGTAGCGACTTTTATCGGCCGGGTGAGACTCCATCTGGATTGAAGCGCTTGGAAAGTGTCCATCAGGCGTTGATGATTGCTATTTCTCAGCCTGTGAGCGAACAAGCTTTGAAGCCCACATTGAAGGCTCTTCAAAGTGTTAGCCACTCCTGCGGTATTCTTCAGGATGCTTTGTCCCATGCAGGAACACTTCGTACTCAGGATAGAGAGACTCTGAGGAGTCACCTTGACGGTATGAAAGTTCATAGAGATATTCTTAAGGAAATTCTCGGGGACATACGTGCGCGGATGAAGCGCAATCTGTAGCTCCCCATCTTTATAGACTGAAAAGGGGACAGATTTATTTATCTCTGATAAATCTGCCCCAATTTCTCTCACTGCCGCCAACTCAAGGCCAAAAACTACTTACTCCCCTATTGCAGCGGAACATAAATATCCGTTTGCCATTGATCCATCGGCGTCTGGGGATAGGTGCTCAGGTAGTTGAAAAACAGTGGCTGGTCACGCAGTTCCTCTCCACTGGTAGGAAGCCAGTCGCGGTAAATCGGGTAGATCGTTTCGCCAATATGATCCGGTGACCCCGCGTGTCGCACCACAACGCAGCGCCCGCCAGGAATGACGAGCTCGTGCACGCCGAACTCATTCGGCGCCACCGCCTCATGCATCTCGCCGCAGATTGCGAAGCGGAATGCTTGGGGAGGTGTTGTGTCGGGGTTGTTATAGGGAATGCCGAAGGTACGACTCGATGCCTGCGGCGACTGGCCGCTCTGGATTCGCCATTCGATGAACTTGCGCACGCTCTCATTGACGAGCCCGGGAGGGCCGCAGTGCTCAAGCGCTGCCACTTTGACCTCGGGGAAATCCACGATTCTTACTTGCATGATGATAGTCCTGGAAAAGTGAGGGATTGCGAAGACCGTATTCCAGACCTGCCAGTTCGGTTCCTTGCTGAATGCACTCGGTGTCATGCCGATCGCCCGCTTGAACGCCCTGCAAAATGCCTCGGGGCTTTCAAAGCCGGCATCGAGTGCCGCGTCCAGCACCGAGTGATCCGCAAGGGCCGCCAGGCGATGTGCCGCGCGGCGTAGGCGCATCAGTTGCACATAACGTGAGACCGGCACGCCAACGAACGCGGTGAATTGGCGGTGGAAGTGAAATGCCGAAAAGTTTGCCACACGGCTCAACGTCTTCACCGACAGGTCACCTTCGAGATTGCCATCAATGTAGGCGAGCACGGCGTTGAAGCGTTTTGTGTAAGCACAATGGGGCGGCAGGTCAGACACTGGAAAAGCTCCTGGAAGTACGGTCGCCAATAGAGTCGACTATAGCGACGTAAGGGTGCCTAGCCGAGTTTGCTCAAGGCATGAGGCTGGCCCACCGTGGCGGGGACGTCGAACAGCCTACGCAACAGGTACTGGATGTGTTGTGGGGGGAGTACGTGTCAAAGACAGGAGCGTTTCGACCCAAAGCCTTCAGTCGACCTGAGGGCATGGGTTGAAGGGTATGTACCAGTGGGCTGCGGAGTCGAGATGGATGTGTTTCTGCTTTTGAGGCAAGAAGGGTGTATCAAGCGTGCCCAGTGTTATTGAAACCCAGTTGGCAAACTCGCCTTGAGACCGTGACCAGAACAATGCCGACCCGCACTGCGCGCAAAACTCGCGTACTACCGTCTTTGACGATGCATAAGTTTTGATATGGACGGAGCCACCAACTATGCGCAGCGCGCTACGCGGAACACTGCCGTAAGAAGCAAATGCTGCCCCATGACCTTTGCGGCACTGGCTGCAATGACAATGAATCACTGCTTTCGGCGTGGCGGATAGCTCGTAACTGACGGCTGTGCATAGGCAGCTTCCCTGGTACACCTTTGTCATACGCTCTTCCATTGATGCGAAAAACGCCAGCGTAACCGGCGCAGTCTAATCAGTCGACTGACTTGAAGATCACATCCAGGTTAATACAGTGACAATGCACAATGGGACATAAAGGAGATCGGATTTATTTATCGAAAAATGGCCTGCTCTCGGACAATAAATCGGTGCCATTTTTGTTTTTTGATGATGATCAGGCACGCCGCGCCATCAATAGGGTCGAGGCCGCAGCGGATAACAAACCGGCACAGCAACGATTAAAAATCTTCTTCCCACGAGGCTGTGTAAACCAGCGGCGCATGTGCAGTCCGATGTATGCATAGACGCCAATGGCAATCCACTCCAATGCCAGGAACAACACTCCGAGCAGTGTGAATTGGGATCCAACGTCTACCGTTGGGTCAACGAATTGAGGTAAGAACGCGGTAAAGATCAGAATGGCTTTGGGGTTGCCGGCGGCGACGAGGAACTCCTGCCTTGCTAACCCCCACAACCCCACCCGAGTGTTTTCTGATTCGGCTTGTGCTTGTGGTGTGGCGTTCCACAGCTGATAAGCCAAATAAAAAAGGTACGCCGCGCCGACTATCTTGATCCCGTAGAAGACGAGCTCTGAAGTTTGCAATACGACGGCCAGGCCCGCCGAAGCGAGTGCGATCATGATTGCGAATGCCAACAAACGGCCGACGCCTGCGAGGCAGGAGGTGCGATATCCGTAGCGCGTTGCATTGCTGATGGACAGCAGATTGTTGGGCCCTGGCGCCATATTCAGCGCAAAGCATGCGGGCAGGAATAACGCTAGTGTTGCAAAGTCCATAGGCCTCTCCAGAACCGTTTTGCATCAATCTTATAGTTGAAACCCTGTAGGTGTCAGCGTCCGCTGAGCACCTTTCAAGCGACTTACTGGACACTTATTGGCGAGTAATTATCGAGACCGCTTGCGTCGGCGAAACCACGGCGGTGTCTATGCAAAACGGCGCCTCGTCCCACGCTTCATATTCATGATCCAGTACAGACTGCCAAGTGGGTGGAGTCAGCCCTGGAACATCAATCTTCCTTGTTTCTACCCGCCGCTGATGTTCATTTTTATCAGAGCAAATCACTTGAATATTGACTAACCGGACACCGGCCTTTGAGGCGACTTCGCTCCAGGCTATTCGGCTTTCGTTCACAGGGTTTACACAATCAACGACGACTGTGTGGCCGAGGCGAAGATTACTCAGTGCAAGCTCGTTAGCAACCCTGTAGCCACTGCGTCCCACGTCTTGTGCAAATGCACCGGAGTTGCGGAGCGCTTGCTCAATCGTATCGATCCGTAGGTAGACGGCGGTTGTCGTAGCCGCGAGGTCCTTGGCGATTGTGCTTTTTCCGGTGCCGGGAAGGCCGCTGAATACGATAAGCACGCTATGTCCTTCGCTGAGTGGGTGTTGCCTGGCAGTTAGGATCGTTTGTGTAACACAACCTGAAGGGGGCGTGGAAGTGGCTGATGGTTCACAGGCGTCAGCCCACAGCCTGCAACCATTCAAGTAGCTCCATTTCCACGCTACCCAGCTTAGGCGCGGTAGGCGATAGCAGTCAGTACTGCGAGCCATCTTCAACAAACCCCAATGGCGCGGCTAACACACCGCTTTGCATAAAGGGGGGCGGATTTATTTATCGAAAAAAGTGGCCTGTTCTCCGAAAATAAATCTGTCCCGTTTTTACGGTTTTTAGTCCGTTTTTATGCAGCCTCCAGAGTATTTCATCTGGCTTAGACCCTTCACTGTAGTGGTCAACTAATCCCGGACACGATGTTAAGTTTTTCCTCGGCCCGCGCTGGCGCCAACCCATCGTTGAATTGGTGAGGCCGAATCCAGTTGTAGCGATGCATCAAAAAATGGCTGATATCGC